>Ga0153981_1000163_pt1 | contig 19461 bp, 16 predicted proteins | sample TSGA065MetaG_FD_104714 | JGI IMG/M metagenome (GOLD analysis project Ga0153981, IMG submission 104714) | Attine ant fungus gardens microbial communities from Georgia, USA - TSGA065 MetaG | ecosystem: Host-associated > Fungi > Mycelium > Unclassified | place: USA: Georgia, Magnolia Springs State...
AAGGTGAAGATAAAGTCATTGTTTATCCGATTGGTATTGGCCAGTTAGGCCGTAACACCCCTGAAATGGTGACGTCAGTAAGCCAGAAGATACCGAATCCGACCTGGACGCCAACGGCCAACATCCGCAAAGCCTACCTGAAAGACGGCATCACGTTGCCGGGTATGGTTCCTGCGGGGCCAGATAACCCGATGGGGCTGTTTGCAATGCGTCTTTCTGCCGGTACCGGGCAGTATCTGATCCACGGGACCAATGCTAATTTCGGTATCGGCATGCGCGTCAGTTCCGGTTGTATCCGCTTGCGTCCGGATGATATCGAAGCGCTGTTTAATTCCGTGCCAAAAGGCACCCGCGTCCAGATAGTCAATCAGCCCATCAAGTTTGACGTTGAGCCGGATGGCAAACGTTACATCGAAGTACATCAGCCGTTGTCGCATACCGAGAAGGACGATCCGCAAACTAAACCTATTCTTCTGACGGCTGCGATGAAAAAATTCATCAAAAGCGATGATACCAATGCAGAGATTGTAAAAGAGGCTATCAGGCGCCGTTCAGGGATGCCTGTTGTGGTCAGTGTGGGTGATAAAGCGACGGATATGCCCCCGGCAGCGAATGCGCCGCAAACTGTGTCTGCGGATACACCCGCAGTTACGACGGCAAGTACGCAGTAACGTTATACAGAAACGTTTAAGAAGCGATTTTCCCCAAAGGAGCCAATATGGCTCCTTTATTGTTTCCGAAGCTCAGGAGGAGGCGTACAAGGCGTAAAATGGGAAAGAGAACAGGAGGGGATATTCAGGAAACGGAAAAGGAAGAGTAGGGAACATGCCGGAATGACAGGCAAAAAAAATGGCGCACTGAGTGCGCCATTGAACTAGAGAAGTAAATATTACTTCTTGTAAGCGTGAGCTTGGTTGTCCAGACGTTGGTTAGCGCGAGCTGCATCGTCTTTAGCTGCTTGAACGTCAGAACGGATTGCGTTCACGTCGTTGCTCAGTTGGTCAACTTTAGAGTTCAGAGTAGAAACGTCTGAAGACAGTTGATCGATTTTAGCGTTGCTTGAACAACCAGCCAGCATAGTTGAAGCCAGGATTACAGCGCCCAGTACCAGTTTAGTGCGATTCATTATAAAACCCTCTAGATTAAGTTAATCTCCATGTAGCGTTACAAGTATTACACAAACTATTTTCTAATGAGAATAATTTTTTGCCGGTAAACGCTATATTTTGATCGTTCGCTCAAAGAAGCATCTTTTTTTACGAAAAAGTTAAAAATTGCAGCGAAAACAGCCTTATTCCATGGGACTTATCCCAATTTTGCTGCTACTGCTTTTAGCACTTTTTAAGTAAGAAGAGCCTTTTTGAAGAAATAGACGCTGCATTATGCAACGTCTATTAATGCCTTGGGTCACGTTTCTAATTAAACAACATGCACCGAAGAAGTATTGGTTGTGCCGCTTTGTACCAGCGCGCCAGAAACCATCACAACGATATCGCCTTTCTGAGCCAGACCACTTTCGATCGCAGCTTCTTTACCGATACGGTAGAAATCATCAGTAGAGGCAATTTCTTTTACCAGCTGAGTGACAACACCTTTGGTGAGGATCAACTGACGGGCAGTGATTTCATTAGTGGTCAGAGCCAGGATAGTGGCGTGCGGGAAGTATTTACGCACAGCTTTAGCAGATTTACCACCGCTGGTTGCAACAACGATCAACGGAGCATCCAGTTTTTCTGCGGTTTCTACAGCGCCACGGCAAACAGCTTCGGTGATACGCAGCTTACGGTTTTCATTCTGGCCATCGATACGGCTCTGCATCACACGGTCAGTACGGTCGCAAATGGTAGCCATGATGGTTACAGCTTCCAGCGGGTATTTACCTTTCGCACTTTCACCAGACAGCATAACGGCATCGGTACCGTCGATGATGGCGTTAGCGACGTCGCCGGCTTCTGCGCGGGTAGGGCGTGGGTTTTTGATCATGGAATCGAGCATCTGCGTTGCGGTGATGACCACTTTGCGTGCGCGGTTACATTTTTCAATCATCATCTTCTGCGCGAAGATAACTTCTTCAACAGGGATTTCAACGCCGAGGTCACCACGAGCAACCATGATGCCGTCTGAAGCTTCGAGGATTTCGTCGAAGTTGTTCAGGCCTTCCTGGTTTTCGATTTTGGAGATGATCTGGATGTGTTCGCCACCGTGTGCTTTCAGGTGTTCACGGATTTCCAGAACGTCAGAACGTTTACGGATGAAGGAAGCGGCGACGAAATCAACGCCTTGCTCACAACCGAAGATCAGGTCACGTTTGTCTTTTTCAGCCAGCGCTGGCAGTGCGATAGAAACGCCCGGCAGGTTAACGCCTTTGTTTTCGCCCAGGTCGCCGTTGTTCAGCACTTTACAGGTCACTTCAGTTTCAGTGACGTTAGTGACTTCCATGCCGATCAGACCATCGTCGACCAGAATGGTGTTACCAATTTTCAGGTCAGCAGCGAAACCCTGATAGGTCACAGCAACACGTTCGGTGTTACCAATAACGCTCTGATCGGTAGTGAAGGTATAAGTCTGACCCGCAACCAGGGAAGCGTCTTTGCCGCCTTCCAGTTTCATGGTACGGATTTCTGGACCTTTGGTGTCCAGCAGGATTGCTGCTTTATGACCGGTTTTAGCCATAACATTGCGGATATTCTGGATGCGCTGACCGTGCTCTTCGTAATCACCGTGAGAGAAGTTCAGACGCATAACGTTCATGCCTGCATCAAGCAGTTTGGTCAGCATTTCTTCGGATTCGGTTTTCGGCCCGATGGTACAAACAATTTTGGTCTTTTTCATGACGATTTTATCTACAAGTTGTGATGGATTGGAAAAGTGTTTGCCTGACAGCATGGCTGCCCGCGCGGAATTGAGGTGTTGCCTGGTTGAATCAAATCATTACTAAGCGTAGAAGACTGTGAAAGGAATGGTGTATTAAGTTCAGCCAAAGCATAGCGATTTGTGCGATTTATCATCGCTACTGGAGTGGTCACGCTTTTATAAGTGCGATATCGACAGATCAAGGGGCTGAAACCATTCAATCGAAGAGACGATGCGTATTATAGGGGGGAACGGGGCGGGAAACCAAATAAAAAACGTGATGCTGCGCAAGCTTAGGGCAGATGACAGAGCTTTGTTGCGCAATTATCCAAAGCGGGCAGAGCAAAAACCCGAAGGCATAACAGTTTCGTCACGGTACCTTCGAAAATGCCACATTTGAGAAATAATCTTAAAAAAATACAAACGGATGACGGCGGAGCGATTCAAAACTCAGAAGTATGGTGAACGGATAATTCAAATCAGATTTACTCAGAAACTGGAAGTGTTCAGGGAAAATGCAAAACAGCGGAAGGAGAGAGAACGTTGCTTTGGTGCGTCCGAGTGGACTCGAACCACCGACCCCCACCATGTCAAGGTGGTGCTCTAACCAACTGAGCTACGGACGCACAATGTGCAACGGTAAAGCTTTGAAGAAGAATGGTGCGTCCGAGTGGACTCGAACCACCGACCCCCACCATGTCAAGGTGGTGCTCTAACCAACTGAGCTACGGACGCATCGTTTTCTTCGGTGTCAGCCAGTGTCGGCGACGGGGACGAATATTAGCGACCTCTCTGAATGCTGGCAAGGGAAAAAAGACATTTTACTGTCATATTGTGAGTGATTGCCGAGCGAATGCGCATTGCGTTGTTTTTTTAGGCATAACGGCCGGTCAGATGACGAAATTTTCCGCGCGCTGCATCACATTCGCCGCGCGCGGAATTTCAAACCATGCAATCCCAAATCAGATCAGCGGCCTGCTTTTTGTAAAATAGTAAATGAGGGTTGTTTTTGTAACCAGCGCATACGAAACGTCATCATGACCGCCGCAAAAGTCAGACCCAGAATGAAGCCGCACCAGAATCCGCTTGGCCCCATTTGCGGCACCAGCAGATCAGTCAGCCCGAGCACATAGCCCACCGGCAATCCCAGCACCCAATACGCGACAAACGTAATATAGAAGATCGAACGCGTATCTTTATATCCGCGCAGTACGCCGCTGCCGATCACCTGAATTGCATCTGAAATCTGGAACAGTGCGGCAAATATCAGCAGGTGAGACGCAAGCGTCACCACTTTGACATTGTCATTATATAGTGACGCGATATGTTCACGGAAAATGATGGCGGCCATGCTTGTACAACAGGCCATCATAATGCCGGTCAGAATACTGGTGTAAGCCGCCACTTTGGCGCCTTCTACCGACGATTCACCGAGCCGCGAGCCAACGCGGATCGTCGCAGCAACGCCCAGCGAAAGGGGGATCACAAACATCAGTGAGCCGACATTAAGTGCGATCTGATGGCTGGCGACGGCCACGATGCCTAGCGGTGAAACCAGCAGAGCGACAATCGCAAACAGCGTCACTTCAAAGAACAGCGCCAGCGCAATTGGCATCCCGAGCTGAATCAGACGGCGCAGCGTCGGCCAGTCAGGTTTTGCAAAGCGGGAAGGGGCAACGATATCGCGCATCGTATAATTGCGGCGCACGTAAAATCGCATCATGAAGAACATGACCCAGTAAACCGTGCCGGTTGCCACACCACAACCCACGCCGCCGAGGGCCGGCGCGCCAAATTTCCCGTAGATGAAAATGTAGTTAACGGGAATATTCACCAGCAGCCCGATAAACCCGAAGACCATACCGGGTTTCGTTTTTGACAAGCCTTCGCACTGATCGCGCAATACCTGAAAGAATAAATAGCCCGGCGCACCCCACATGATGGCGTGCAAATATCCGACAGCTTTTTCTCTCAGTTCAGGATCGATGTTGTGCATCAGGCCGATGAGATGATCACATTGGGACAAGACGACGATGATCAGCACGGAAACGCCGGAAGCCAGCCAGAATCCCTGCTGGATCTGATGGCCGATTTTTTCGCGGCGACCGGCGCCGTTCAGATGAGCAACCGTGGGCGTCAGTGAAAGTAATAAACCATGGCCGAATAGAATCGCGGGCAGCCAGATGGAGGTGCCGACGGCAACCGCAGCCATATCGGTGGCACTGACTGAACCGGCCATAATGGTATCGACAACGCCCATGGCGGTCTGAGCGACCTGCGCAAGGATGACCGGGATCGCAAGCGCCAACAATACCCGCGCCTCTGCAAGGTACTTCTGCACTGATACACCTTTTTTGTTGATTATATTGAATAAAAAACGCCACGCGTGACGGCATTTAAGAGCGGAAAATAGCCAGAAGATTGTACATCTTCAATATTTTTAAGCAAACAATGCTGTTAATGACCGGTTAAATAATGAAATCCGTCAATACCAGACTATTTTTGTCCGCAGAGATTTGGCTTTCATTTAATTCTGCGGCAAACTGACCTTAGCGTCGTCTTAATACAGCAGATTTAAACATTGAGGAATAGGCTATGTTTACCGGAATAGTTCAGGGAACCGGAACGGTCGTGTCCATTGACGAAAAACCGAATTTCCGTACCCATGTAGTGCGCCTGCCTGAGGATATGCTTGATAACCTCCAGTTGGGGGCTTCTGTCGCGCACAACGGTTGTTGTCTGACTGTCACAGAAGTAAAGGGGAATTTAGTCAGTTTCGATCTGATGAAAGAAACCCTGCGTCTGACCAATCTCGGCGATCTGAATGTTGGCGATCAGGTCAATCTGGAGCGCGCTGCGCGTTTTAATGACGAAATTGGCGGGCATTTAATGTCCGGACATATTATTTGTACTGCCGAAGTGGCGAAGATTTTGACGTCAGAAAATAACCGTCAAATCTGGTTCCGCATGCCGCATGAAGATTTAATGAAATATGTTTTACATAAAGGGTATATCGGGATTGATGGTATCAGCCTGACCATCGGGGAGGTGACCCGCACCCGTTTTTGTGTGCATTTAATTCCTGAAACGCTGCAAAGAACCACGCTGGGCACTAAGCGTCTCGGGGATAAAATTAATATTGAAATTGATCCGCAAACGCAGGCCATCGTCGATACGGTTGAACGTGTGCTGGCCAGCCGCGAAGCCGCAATCGCCACTGCGCAGGCGATGAACGAAAAGGCTGAATAAACATTTTCAGCACGTGCGTTAACAGGAACCAAAAAGAAAAACCAAAAAAAAACCGGACATGAACGTCCGGTTTTTTGCTTTTAAAGCGTGTTAAAAGAATTCAGCGAATTAGCGCGGCACGCGCATCCCGCCATCCACACCTTCAGGGCTGAACACAACTTGCCAGAGCTGAATATCACGGGCTCTGAAAGCACCTGCACAGGCATTCAGATAATAGGTGAACATCCGGTGAAAGCGGTCGCCGTAGTGCTCTGCCAGTTCAGGCCAGTGTTTCTGGAAACGTTCATTCCAGGCCATCAGAGTACGATCATAATCTGCGCCGATATTGTGCCAGTCTTCCATCACAAATAATGATTCGCTGTTTCGAGCAATTTGCTGGACAGACGGCAGGCAGCCGTTTGGAAAGATATATTTATCTATCCACGGATCGACACTCAGATCTGTTTTGTTAGAACCGATGGTGTGCAGCAGGAAAATGCCGTCAGGTTTGATGTTACGTCGGGCGACATTAAAGTAGGTCTCATAATTTTTGGGACCCACATGCTCGAACATACCGACGGAAACAACACGGTCGAACTGATCGTTAAGATCGCGGTAATCCTGTAGCAAAATGGTGACGTCCAGGCCTTCGCAGCGTTTCTGGGCCAGCTTTTGTTGCTCGGCAGAAATCGTAACGCCAACTACGCTGACGCCATAATTGCGGGCTGCAAACTCAGATAATCCACCCCAGCCGCAGCCGATATCGAGCAAACGCTGGCCCGGTTTCAGTTGCAGTTTATCGCAGATCATTTTGAGCTTAGCTTCCTGCGCTTCTTCAAGCGTCGTGGCATCTTTCCAGTAGCCGCAGGAATATTGCATATACGGGTCGAGCATCAGGGTAAATAAATCATTGCCCAAATCGTAATGTTCTTTCCCGACGATCCACGCCCGTTTACGGGACTGCAGATTGGTGAGGCGTGCTGCTGCGATACGTAGTGTGTCTTTAAAATGGTGGGGGAGTTTATTTTCCAAACCGGCACGGAGAACGCGCTGGAAAAATATATCAAGGCGCTCGCATTCCCACCAACCATCCATATAACTTTCACCCAGACCCAAAGAACCTTCCTGTAAAACACGCTTGAAGAAGTCAGTGTTTTTTACTTTAAGGTCGAAAGGGCGATTACCGTTAACCTGGATGTCTGCCGTAGCCAGCATTTCACTGACTATCCGATACCACTGATTGTCCTGAATGCTTTGGTCTTCTATACACGATGAACTCATAGCTTCTCCATCACTTTCTCTTCTGACTTATTAACCTGCCGGGAAAAGCAAAGGCTATTTTTGCAGGTCTTTATGAGAACAGACGACTTGCGCCACGTCCGATATTCGACACCAACAGAGGAAATTAGAAGAACGCCTGCACACAAAATGTGGGCAGGAAAATCATCCTTGAAAAACGAACCAGAATAAATAGTGTGACGCGAACCTCGCGCCGACGCTAACTATGTAATAAAAGTATTGTAAAAATGCTATTTTATTGGGTTCAGTTGAGTATAGGCTCGCTGGCTGGCATTCTCAATAGTTAATCACTACGAATGTAAATGTCCATTAAGTGATTGTTACTTAAAGTCATTATCACTATTAGTTTGCATTCCGTGCATGCTGTTTCTGCACCGGTTCCTGTTCACCGGATTGCACTTCTTCCTGACGCAGTGACAGCCAGCGGCCTAAAACTACCAACAGTAGTGTAGACAGCATCGTGGTGACTGTCGCCATGAGTGGTTGCACAATAAATGCGGAAACCAGCAAACTCGCGAGGAAACATAGACCCAACTGCAGTGTATTTTGCAACGCCGCGGCCTTACCTGTATTAGCAGGAAATGGCATTAATGCATTTGCGACGACAATGGGATAAATCGCGCCATTCACCAAAGCCATCAGGCAGAACGGAATTAACAGACTCACCAGACTCGCATCAGTAAATATAGCCACGCCGAACAAACCCGCCACACTGACGCCATAACCTGTCAGCAGCCACGGCAGGATCTTATTCCCATCCGTTTTGCTGATCAGCACACGACACCCAAAACCGCCAAGAAGGAAAGCAATGGTCTGTGGAACATAGCTCAGGCCAATCACACCCGGCGAATACCCCATGTCGCTGAGAATAAACGGGGAACCGGTCAGCCACGCGAAAAAGCCGGCAGAGCAGGCGGCATAAATCATCACGTTACCGCTGTAAACCCGGGAAGCGAGAAGTTTCGCGAAACCGGTTTTATCAGCAGGAGCATGAACCTCTGGCGCATTTTCGCGCAGTGTGGACGTGGTGATAAGCAAGATAACGGCTACGGCGGTCAGCAGAACGAAAATCGCTTCCCAGTCAAAATGGTTGAGAACCCAGGCGCCCAGCAAAGGTGCCAGAGCAGGGGAAAGCGCAACCAGTGGCATGATGCTGGCAAAGGTTTTTTTAGCAACATCGGCAGAAAAGCGATCTACCACCAGCGCCTGCCAGGTGACGGCGGCGGCACAGACGCCGACAGCTTGCAGGAAACGCAGCGCCAGCAGGGCGCGGACATTCTCAACCCACAGCACGCCCAGACAACCGACGACAAAGAGCGCTAAGCCGATCAGCAATACCGGCTTGCGGCCAATCTTGTCGGACAACGGCCCCCATAACAGCTGACCGATGGCAAAGCCGCCAAGGAAAATACTCAGGCTGGCGCTGATCATGCCCGGGCTGGTCATCAGGCTGCTTTGCATCGCGCTGAAGGCCGGAAGGTACATATCGGTCGCTAAAAAGCCAAGCATGCTCAGCCCGGCAAGATAGAGCATAAATCCAAGTGAGGGTTTCATTATTGTCTCTTTAATTTATTTATTGCAGATGATTTGACGCGGAAATCGTATCGGATGCGGAGTTTAACGCTTTGATAACAGGCTTGTGAAACGCTAATATTTGCAATCTGCTATCAAAAATATTGAAGGCTAAACGATGTGGTCAGAATATGCTCTTGAAGTGGTCGATGCCGTCGCCCGAACAGGCAGTTTTAGCGCTGCCGCGCAGGACTTGCACCGGGTTCCTTCTGCCATCAGCTACACCGTTCGCCAGCTTGAACAATGGCTGGCCGTTCCGTTGTTTGAACGCAGACATCGCGACGTTATTCTGACTCCTGCCGGTAAAGTTTTTGTCGACGAAGCGCGGGTTCTGACAAAAAAAATGATAGCGACCCGCCGCCAGTGTCAGCAGGTCGCCAATGGCTGGCGCGGAGAATTACGGGTTGCCGTTGACCGTATCGTTAAACCTGCGCGGACACGGCGGCTGGTGCTGGATTTCTATCGCCATTTCCCTGATACCGAACTCATCATTCATTCGGAAGTCTTTAACGGTGTCTGGGACGCGCTGGTCGACGGGCGGGCGGATGTCGCCATCGGCGCGACGCGGGCGATCCCCGTCGGTGGACGGTTCAATTTCCGCGATATGGGTTTTATGGACTGGCATTGTGTGGTCAGCGCGCAACATCCGCTGGCCCAGAGGCAGGGAATACTGAGTGACGATCAGTTACGGCCTTATCCGGCGCTTTGCCTGGAAGATACATCGCGTACATTGCCGAAACGCGATACCTGGACGCTGGATAACCAGCGGCGGCTGGTGGTTCCCGACTGGACGTGTGCATTGGAATGTCTGAACGAAGGTTTATGTGTTGGCATGATGCCGGTTCACCGCGTGACACCCTTGATTGAACAGCAAAAATTACAGGTACTGTCGCTGGAAAATACCTTTCCGGACAGCCCGTGCTGCCTGACGTGGGATCAGAGCAATCCGTCGCCTTCGCTGGCGTGGCTGCTGGAATACATGGGAGACACGGAAACGATGAACCGGGAATGGTTGCGCGACTGACAAAAAAACGCCTGCGGCACAGGCGTTTATTGCAAGTTAACGGCGGTAATCGCGGTACGGGCCGTCGGCCACGGAACGGCGCTCAACCAGTTTGGGATGCACTTCAATGGTCTGCGACTCTTCGCGTTTGCTGATAATTCTGTCCAGCAGCATGGTAAAGGCCATTTCGCCCAGACGTTCTTTTGGCTGATGAACTGTCGTCAGTGCCGGTGAGAAATAGCGCGCGTTACGCACGTTATCATAGCCAATCACGGAAATATCCTGCGGTACGCGCAGGCCCAGCTCATCGGCGGCACAGATTGCCCCCATCGCCATCACGTCACCGCCACAGAATACAGCCGTCGGGCGGTTTTTCTGCATCAGAATTTTGTGCATGGCCTGATAGCCCGATTCCGGCTCAAAGTCGCCCTGAACGACCCATTCTTCACGAAGAGGAATATTGGCTTCCGTCAGTGCTTTCACAAAGCCCTGGAAACGGCCGCCGCCGGTGTTTCGCGCCAGTTGCCCAGGGATCACGCCGATATCGCGATGACCGCGTTCAATCAGATAACGTCCGGCCATATAGCCGCCTTCAAACGCGTTATCGATAATGCTGTCGGTGAAATTCTTACGCGCTTCGCCCCAGTCCATCACAACCATCGGGATAGAGCGGTATTCTTCAAGCATATTCAGCAATTCGTCCGGATACTCCGCGCACATCACAAGTAAACCGTCGACGCGTTTTTGCGCCAGCATTTGCAGGTAGGCCTGTTGCTTCTCCAGATTATTGTGTGAGTTACACAAAATCAGCGTATAGCCTTTTGAGAAACAGCTGTTCTCCACGGCCTCAATCACTTCGGCGAAGTAGGGCGCTTCACTGGACGTTGCCAGAAGACCGATCGTTTTGGTGTTATTGACCTTCAGGCTGCGTGCCACAGCGCTGGGAGAATAGTGCAACTCTTTGATTGCAAGGAGAACCGCGGCTCGGGTTTCTTCGGCGACGAAACGGGTTTTATTGATGACGTGCGACACGGTTGTGGTGGAAACGCCAGCGCGCTTTGCGACATCTTTAATCGTTGCCATGTAAAAAATGACTCCTGTGCTCACGTGTTTCAGCACGTTAGCATTATGTTAATCGTTTGCTTGCGTGGATTTAACTGCTGACTTCGAAAAGGGCAGTGAAATCGTTGGGTGGATTCTTCAGAGTGAGGCGTGAAATGCTCTCGGGTGAAATCGACCGGCACACAGGCGTGGTAACCGACAATTTTCACTTATAATGCAGGAAAGTGGAAGTAAAATTGTCATGAACCTGGTGTCATTCAGCACAAGATTTTCAATGCGAATTATGAGAAAATGCGTTGGCACACATTCAGTGTGGCTATACGAACGCCACAATTTGATCCGTAAGGGGGTTTAATGGACAGCAACCTGAAATTTTCTTTGATCACTACGGTCTGCGCTTTGCTCGTGATTATTGCTTTCAGTTTCACCGCAGTGATGAACTGATTTGCGCGAAAGCCGCAATAAAAAGGGCGATTACCTATAACAGGAATCGCCCTTTTCAATTTTACGCAGTCACCCATTCCGCCGATACTCTTCCCTGCAGAAACTCTTCGTTAAATGCTATTCAATGGCTGATTAGCGAAACTTCAGACTTAACGAATTGTTTATTATCGGATCGTCTTAGGGGTCATTACCCGTCGTGCGCCTACATAATGATCTTGCCAGTAATCGTCACCCAGTGAGGTGATCTTAATGTCTTCGCCGGTGCGTGGTGACTGGATAAACTTCCCGTTTCCTACGTAAACACCGACATGGTCTGCGGCGCCGCGGTTATTAATCCGGAAGAAAACCAGATCGCCGGATTCTAATTCACCCCGTTTGACCGGGGCCGCATCGCGCAAGTGGTACATTTCATTCGCTGTGCGGGGCATTTTAATACGGATCAAATCTTTGTATGCGTAGTAAACCAGTCCGCTGCAATCGAAACCTGTATTCGGTGACGTTCCGCCCCAGCGGTAAGGTTTGCCGACCTGGTGCATCAGCTTGGTCATCGCGGTTTGTTGTGCGTGCTGATAACGTTTCTTGTGTGTTGCACTGAGCGTTATCGGTTTACTGTCTTCTTCACGTAACTTTTTGCCTTTGCGGTGGCGGCCATACGCTTCTTTTTTACTGGCCTTTTCACTGCTGTTTTTAGCGAGAGAGCGGGTTTTCGTTTCCTTCCCTGCTTTCACCTCGGCCCGGGTTGTCTTGAGTGTTTTTTCTTTTTTACTCTCGGCCCGCGTCGTTTTTACTGTTTTTTCAGAAGACGTCTTTCGCTTAACCAGTTCGGTGCTTTTGACTTTCTTCTTCGAATTTTTTTCCTGAGTTTTAGGTTCTGAAACCGGCGCGACTTTGGTTTTCTTGCTGGTTTTCGCGGCTGCCGTTTTTCGCTTTCGGCGTTCTTCCGGCGTGACCTGGTTAACATGACTCTTTCGCTGGTCGGCAGCGACACGAGTCTGTGGCGACGCATGAGCCATATTCAGAAACAGCTGGGTAAAGAGCAGCACAAAAAGCGTGAACAGTAAGCGCATAGCTTCGTTACCATGAGTGGTAGGGTTAAACATCAGGGATGTCAGAGTATTGCCTAAAAGAACGAGACAAAAAAGCACGAATTGCCTCGATTCTAGATCATATTGTGAGAAAAAGTTAATAGCTTTTTTTATGTCGAAATAACCGCCATTTTTAGTCAAAAAAATAACCACTTTTCATCATGTTATTATTTAAGTTAAAGAATGGGATTTTGCAAATCTGACATTATCGTGGAACGGCAAAAATGTTATTCTCGATGAATCTTTAAATATGTGAACCTGAACGCAAGCGCAGAAGATTGTTTAGCGAAATGCCAGTATTGAGAAAGACCCCACAAAAATTGGCGTTTTTATCTGGTGGCAGCCATCGTTACAATAGAAAGCATTGTGATTGCACACCGTCTCTGTGTGCTGCGCGTGAAGAGTAATGACCGTGACAGCCTGTACCGGCTTGAGGAAGCAAGAAATGACCACTCCAACGATTGAAAAAATTCAGAAGCAAGTTTCTGAAAACCCGATTCTGCTGTACATGAAAGGTTCTCCAAAACTGCCAAGCTGCGGTTTTTCAGCACAGGCTGTTCAGGCGCTGTCTGCGTGTGGCGAGCGTTTCGCTTACGTTGATATCCTGCAGAACCCGGATATTCGTGCTGAGATGCCAAAATTTGCTAACTGGCCAACGTTCCCGCAGCTGTGGGTTGATGGTGAGCTGGTTGGCGGTTGCGACATCGTGGTTGAGATGTTCCAGCGCGGTGAACTGCAACAGCTGATCAAAGAAACGGCTGAGAAATACAAATCCTCTGAAGAGTAATTCAGGGCGATTCAGAAATACCGGCAGCCTGACCCGGGGTTACCGGTAAAAAAAGAGCGACATTATGTCGCTCTTTTTATTTGTCCTTTCGACTGCATGAAAGCCGCGAAAATTATTGCTGATTTTCTTCCGGTGCTTCTTCCACTTCGTTTTCATCCGCAGACAGTGCCAGCGGCCAGCCGCCGAGGCGTTTCCAGCGATTCACCAGCTCGCAAAACAGTTCTGCTGTGCGTTCAGTGTCGTACAGGGCGGAATGCGCCTGACTGCTGTCAAACACGATACCGGCGCTGATACAGGCCTTCGCCAGCACGGTTTGCCCGAGCACCAGCCCGCTTAACGCGGCGGTATCAAAGGTGGCAAACGGATGGAAAGGATTGCGTTTTAGCCCCGCACGTTCGGCGGCGGCCATCAGGAAACTGTGGTCAAAATTGGCGTTATGCGCCACGATAATCGCCCTGTTACAGTTCTGTTCTTTCATCCCTTTACGGATAACTTTGAAAATCTCGTGCAGCGCTTCGTATTCACTGACCGCACCACGCAACGGGTTGGTCGGATCAATACCGTTGAAAGCCAGCGCTTCCGGCACCAGCACCGAGCCTTCGAAAGGCTCAACGTGGAAGTGTACGGTCTCGTCGCTTTGCAGCCAGCCGTCCTCATCCATTTTCAGCGTGATCGCGGCAATTTCCAGCAGGGCATCAGTTTTGGCATTAAATCCGGCGGTTTCCACATCAATCACCACGGGATAAAAACCACGAAAACGACCTTTCAGGGCGTTAATGTCACTATTCTCGGCCATTAGCTTCTTAATCTTCATCGAATTCAGCGCGCATTATGACAAATTTTGTCACCCGTTACAGGGGCACGGAGAAATTGGCAATAAAAAAGGGCGCATCAGCGCCCCTGTCAGCGGTTAAGGCCATTATTGCAAAGGATTAATTTCCCAGACCCTGACCGGCATGTTTGGATTCGATCAATTCAATTTTGTAGCCATCCGGATCTTCCACGAACGCGATGATGGTTGAACCGCCTTTAACCGGGCCCGCTTCACGCGTCACTTTACCGCCCGCATTACGGATATCTTCACAAGTTTGCGCAACGTTATCTACGCCCAGCGCGATGTGACCATAGGCGGTACCGATGTCGTAGCTGTCTACGCCCCAGTTGTAGGTCAGCTCGATCACGGCGCCTTCACTTTCTTCGGTGTAACCCACGAAGGCCAGTGAATATTTGTACTCTGTATTTTCGCTGGTACGCAGCAGTCGCATGCCTAAAACATCGGTATAAAAGCTGATTGAACGCGGCAGATCGCCGACGCGAAGCATGGTATGGAGTAAACGCATAATTTCCTCTTTATTCGCAGCATGATGATTATTATTTCAAGCCTAACTGATAGTGACCGTTTTGTCCGTAAAACGGCAATCAGTTGCTGAATGACTGACCAAAAAAAAGCGGCAACCGGAGGGCATCGGCTGCCGCAAAGAAGGTGTAAAAATTAATTATTGATTACAGCGTTGGGTAATCGGTATAGCCCTGAGCACCGCCGCCGTAGAAGGTTTCAGGTTTTGGTTCATTGAGTGGCGCATGTGATTTCAGGCGCTCGACCAGATCCGGGTTGGCGATGTAGCTGCGGCCAAACGCCACGGCATCGATGTAACCTTTTTCGATCAGCTCTTCGCCTTTTTCTGCGGTATACGCACCGGCACCGACAATCACGCCCTGATAATGCGCGCGGATCACTTCGCGGAATTCTGTGGTGTAAGGTTTGCCGCCCGCCCAGTCAGGTTCTGAAATGTGCAGGTAGGCCAGTTTACGTTTGTTAAGTTCATCCAGCAGATAGATTGCCGCTTCTTCCTGATCCTGACCGTTGTCGAGGCCGTTGAACGGGCCCATCGGGGAAATACGGATACCGACGCGATCAGCTCCGATGGCGTCAATGGCGGCGTCTACCACTTCGAGCGTCAGGCGCGTACGGTTTTCAATGCTGCCGCCGTACTGGTCTTCACGCAGGTTAGAGGCCGGAGACATGAACTGGTGCAACAGATAACCGTGCGCCGCGTGCAGTTCGATGTAATCGAAACCGGCTTCTGCTGAACAGGCTGCTGCGTGACGGAAATCATTCACGATGCCTGGGATTTCACTCAGCTCCAGCGCGCGCGGTGTCGGGCAATCGACGCGAATGGCGTGGCCTTGCTCATCACGCAGGCTGGTACGCGTATTAGGATTGACCGCTGAGGGCGCAACCGGCGTCTGGTTGTCAGGCTGAACGCTGTTGTGCGAAATGCGGCCGGTGTGCCAAAGCTGTACGGCGATGTGGCCGTTTTTCTGATGCACGCCGGCAACAATTTTTTTCCAGGCCGCAACCTGTTCCGGCGTGTGCAGGCCGGGTGCGCCCGCGTAACCTTTCGCCTGGAAGGAAACTTGTGTCGCTTCGGTGATGATAAGGCCGGAGCTGTGGCGCTGTGCGTAATATTCACCCATCAGCGGCGTCGGGATATCACCCGGTTCAATGCTGCGCAGGCGGGTCAGTGGAGCCATAAACACGCGGTTTGGCAGAGTGTTTTTACCAACAACAAGAGGGGTGAAAAGCTTAGTCATTTTGAGTAACTCCGAAATTATGGGATTGATCGGTATGACATTATGGAGCGCACTCCCCGCATACGACCGTTTATTCATGGCTCTTTCTATCGTATCCGGGGCGCTTGTGACTACGCGCACGGTGCCTTTTCGAAAAAACTTACCCTGCGTAGTATCACTGTGCGGGCGAAAAATGAAGAAAAAAGAGCCGGCGGGTGCCGGCAGAGGTGAGGGCAAACATCTGTTTTCTTATCGATGTCGGGGAAACAGTAGGGCTGTTTTCAGACAGAATATACAGCCACGCGTAAGGTAGCAGCGCCGTGTTGCAGATATTTGAAGATTGAGACATCGGGCGATAAATCATCTTGCGGGATGGCGAGAAAACGTCTTGAATAAAAGTTCACCGTTATTTGCGGAGGGCGTGTGGCCCAGCAGCTTGAGTTTTTCGACATCCCCAGTCCGTGCCGTGGAATTTGTCAGGCCGATGAACGTGGTTATTGCCGTGGTTGCCTGCGCAGCCGCGAAGAACGTTTTGGCTGGATGAAAATGACCGATGCGGAAAAACGCCACGTGCTGCGCTTATGTCAGCAACGTTTAGCGCGCCAGCAACGTGCCGGAAAACAGCCGGACGAACCGCTGCCGGAACAACCCGAACTGTTCTGAATACGTAACGCAGATTGTCAGGGTCGTGATGGCGGTCTGTTTCTTTGCAATTCTTCCGCTTCGCATCAATACAGCATCACAGACGTTGTGTATTCTGTCGCTTGAAAATACGAAAAACTTAAGGGAATCATAATGGAAGCACGTACTCCGATTTCGCCGCAAGGCCCGGTTTTTTCAAAACTGATTTGCGGTTACTGGCGTCTGATGGAATGGAATATGACGCCGCAGCAGGTTCTGGCGTTTATGGAGCAGCATATCGAGCTGGGTATCACGACCGCCGATCATGCGGATATTTATGGCGATTATCAGTGTGAGGCGGCGTTTGGCGCGGCTCTGCGTCTGAAACCGTCGTTGCGCGAAAAAATGCAGCTGGTGAGCAAATGCGGTATCGCGACTAAAGCAAACCCTGACAACAAGATTGGTCACTACATTACCGATCATAAATATATCGTTGAACGCGCTGAGAAATCCCTGAGCAATCTCCATACGGATTCGCTGGATTTACTGCTGATCCACCGCCCTGATCCGCTGATGGATGCCGACGAAGTGGCAGAAGCGTTCACGCAGTTGCATAAAAGCGGCAAAGTGAAACACTTTGGTGTCTCCAATTTTACGCCAGCGCAGTTCAGCCTTTTGCAGTCGCGCCTGCCGTTCTCACTGGTCACCAATCAGGTAGAAATTTCTCCGATTCATCAGCCCGCTATTCTCGACGGAACCTTAGATCTCTGCCAGCAGCTGCGTATCAAACCGATGGCGTGGTCCTGTCTGGGCGGCGGTCGTCTGTTCAGCGAGGCAGAATTCCAGCCGCTGCGTGACGAGCTTCAGGCCGTGGCCAATGAAACCGGTGCAGACACCATTGAACAGGTGGTTTATGCGTGGGTGATGCTTCTGCCTTCACAGCCGTTGCCGATTATCGGTTCGGGCAAAATCGAACGCGTGGCGTCAGCACTGAAATCATTATCGCTTGAGATGACGCGCCAGCAGTGGTTCCGCATCCGTAAAGCGGCTCTGGGTTACGATGTTCCGTAACCCGTTTTGAGTCTTAACGGTCAGGCGGGTTTTGTGGCAGCAAGCGCAGGATCCGCCGGGCCGTCATCCGTTGAAATCGCCTGTTGCAGCTGTGACAGCGAGCAATATAAACGCCAGATCACTCCCGCCAGATCGCGCGCCGCCGGTTCAGGATGATGCGCCAGTGATTCACTCATACGCAGTAATTCAGCCAGCGTACCATCCAGATTTGCATGGCTGACGCCACGCTCCGTCATCACGCCTTTCAGACAATGAATACAGACATCACGTACCGCAGAAAGCGGGTCGGATCGCGTTTCCCATTCGCGTAGCTGCCAGACGATGTGACTGCAATTGAGCAGCACCACCCCCCAGCGCAGCAGCCAGGTACGCGAGATCTGGTCTTTACTCTGATTCAGCTGATTCATCCGGTGGTAAATCAGGGATTCAAACTGGAAATGGCTCAGAGAAGGTTTACGGCTGAGCTGATCCATAAAGTCGCGGCGCAGGGCGCGAATAATGCGACGGCTTTTACGTTTATCCGAACTTGGGCGTAAAACCTGGAATGCGATCCCCGCCAGCATGACGCCCGCAATTTTGGCGACGCCGTCATTCATAAACGATCCGTAATCAAAGTCCGGCGGGTTTGTAACGGCAAGAAACGAGCCCATAAACACGATCATCTGGCCCCACAATCCGGCGTACCTTTTGTATTGCAGCTTCATCATCTGCATGGTCACCAGCATCGGCAGGAAGAACGCGCAGAACACCCAGAAATTATCGATTTGTACCATCAGGCCGAATTTCAGTAAAAAACAGCCAATGAATAACAGGCCGAGCGATTTAATTAACAGCGTGATGCTACCGATGGGCGATGCGGTTGAGGAATAAAGCACGCAACTGACGGCGGTCAGCGCCACGGCACCGGCACCGGAATCCCATTGCGTGGTCATCCAGAACGCACATCCGATAACAATACACAGGAACGTCCGCAGACCGTTATAAGCAGCTTCAACGGTGTCAGTATGCTGAGCGAGATGGCTGATTCTTGGCGGTTGCAACATTTCTGCTTCTGCGGCATTGGCATTTTCAACGCGGCGCAACCAGCGTTCACTGCGCAAATAAAGCCAGCAAAAATCACGCAGCCGCTTCCAGAATGCCTGATGGCGAAAATCTGCGGTGTCATGAGGCTTAATGCACTGAAGGATTTTTGATAGCCTATATTTATCGGTGTCCGGTTTGCGGAGTTCATCGAGTAAAACGGTTAATACGTCGGCCAGATTTTCCGGTGGATGGGGCCAGTTCAGCAGCATCCGGCGCAGGCTGGAAATGTAGCTTGTCATGCGCAGTTGCTGATGCAGCAAATAATTGAGAACGTTGTTCTGACGGCGCAGGCGGTAATGGCTCCAGACAGCCTGAATGCGCAGCAGATTCATGGTCAGGATTTGCCCGATCAATCCTTCATGCGAAGTACGGATCTGCTCATTGATTTCGGCCCGCCACAACAACTGCGCGTGCTCCAGTAACTGTGTGTGCATTTTTCGCAGGGAAGTGAGCAGGGCGTCGCCGTCAGAGGTGCTCGGCAGAACCATCATCATGAAACCGCCGCACAAAATACCGGTGATCACTTCCCCGACGCGTGCCTGAGCGATATCAAAAATCTGCGTCGTGTCGGTCACGTCTACGGTCGAAAACGCGATGATCGCCGCGGTATAACCGGCCAGCGCGAAGGCGTACGAAACGTTATTTTGATAGTGGTTGGAAATATACGTACAGACACCCAGCCAGGCGGCGATAGAAAACGTAAACAGCCACGGCTCATTCAGACAGTGTCCGGCGATAAAAACTGCGCCCACCGCCCCCAGCAGGCTGCCAATAATACG
>Ga0153981_1000164_pt1 | contig 19451 bp, 15 predicted proteins | sample TSGA065MetaG_FD_104714 | JGI IMG/M metagenome (GOLD analysis project Ga0153981, IMG submission 104714) | Attine ant fungus gardens microbial communities from Georgia, USA - TSGA065 MetaG | ecosystem: Host-associated > Fungi > Mycelium > Unclassified | place: USA: Georgia, Magnolia Springs State...
TGACGCAGGGGCTGGGGATTAACCTGGTCAGCTCTAACCTGACGGGTATTCAGGGCTCGCTGGGCATTTCCAATGTCGAAAGTTACTGGCTGGTGGCAGCCTATACCGCGACCAGCGTCACCGGCACGATCCTGCTTTATAAAATCCGTACCCAGTTTGGCTTCCGGCGTTTCGGCGAATACGGGCTGCTGTTTTTTGCCGTGGCGTCTCTGGCACAAACCTTTACCCACGATTTTCAGACCGCGCTGGCCGTTCGCGCCGTCATGGGTTTTGCGATGGCCTCTCTCGGCCCGCTGGCGTTGTTTTATATGTTCGAGATTTTCCCGCCCGCTAAAAAACTGACCGCCGGGGTGTGTTTCGGGCTGGCGGGCAGCCAGATTGCCCTGCCGGTTTCACGCATTATTTCGCCGCATCTTCTCGATCTCGGTCACTGGCACCAGCTGACGATGCTGGAATCCGGTCTTTCCCTGATTTGTCTGGCAATTATCTGGATCCTGCCGCTGACGCATCCGCCCCGCGTGAAGGTATTCGAACGCATCGACTGGATCAGCTATCCGCTGATCGCCACCGCCGTCGCCTGTATGTCCGTGGTGCTGACGATGGGCCGTTATTACTGGTGGCAGGAGAAAGACTGGATAGGCGAAGTACTGGTAGTCGGGATTATTGCGCTGACCCTGTCTTTTATGGTCGAACTCAAACGTAAGAATCCGATAATCGATTTGCGCTGGCTGATGACGCCTGAAATGCTGCTGTTCACCGGTTCGATGCTGTTTATCCGTATGCTGCTTTCCGAGCAAACCACCGGCATGGTTGGCTTTCTGAATCTGGTCGGCCTGGTGAATGACCAGCTGGTAACGCTGTTTTGCGTGATTCTGGCCGCCACCGTTGCCGGGCTGGTGGTCGTCAGCATTATTCATAAAGCGAACCGTATCGTTTACATCCATCTGTTTTCCATTGCCCTGATTGCCGTGGCCTCGCTGATGGACGCCAATTCCACTGCGGACACCCGCGCGGAACAGTTTTACCTGACACAGGGCATGATTGCGTTTGCCGGTGCCATCTTTCTGCCGACGTCCTTATGGCTGGGTTTTATCCGCGCGTTGCAGTTCGGGCAAAGCCAGATCATCAGTTTCGTGCTGGTGTTTCTGTCGACGCAGAACGTCGGCGCACAGGTCGGCGGCGCTTTCCTGGGCACCCTTCAGATATTGCGCGAGAAGTATCATTCCGCCGTTCTGGTTGAACATATCAGTTTGCAGAATCCGCTGGTGGTCGAACGAATTTCCCAATACAGCCACCTGCTGAAACCGGTTCTGACGGATGGCACACAGCTGAACGCCGAAGGTCTGGCGCAGCTGAGCACGAAGATCACCCAGCAGGCGGGACTGCTGGCCTACAACGATGTTTTTAGAGTGGTTTTTTATATGTCGCTGGGCTGTATCGTCGTGCTCAGCGGACACATTATTGCCGGAAGGATCCAGACAAAAAAACGCGCAGCCTCCGAAGCGGTTGCCTGAATAAACAGATCCTGTTGACGAACTAAAACGAGGTATACGGACAAAGTGATGAAAAATATCTTTCGTTATCCATCCATTATTGTAGTGCTTTGCTTAGGCATTATTGGCGTGATGATTGTGTTGTACAGCTGGCAGCTGTTTCCATTTAACTCCAGGGTGGAATCGACCGATAACGCGTATATCCGGGGGAACGTTACCCTGCTCAGCCCGCAGGTTTCGGGTTACATCACCGGGGTGAAAGTGCAGGATTTTATGCCGGTGAAAAAAGGCGATGTGTTGTTTGAGATTGATGACAGCACTTACCGGCAGGAGCTGTTACAGGCCGAAGCCGCGGCCGCACAGGCGCAAGTGACGCTGCAAAACTTCGAACAGAACCGGGCGTCCGGTGCTGCCAGCCTGCAACTTGCAGAAGCGGAATTGCAAAGCGCGCAGGCAACACAAAGCAAGGCGTCAATCGATACCCGTCGCAACGGGCCATTGCTGCAAAAAGGATTGGTGTCAAAAACCACCGGAGATGAACTTCAGGCGGCGTTACTGACGGCGGAGGCCAACGTGGCAAAAGCGCGCGCATCCGTAAATATCGCACGCCAGAGTCTCGCGCTGGTGGAAGCCAATAAAGCGTCGCTGGCCGCGGCATTAAAAGCCGCGCAGGCGAAAGTTGAAGTGGCTCAAATTAATTTACAGCACACGCAGATTGTTGCGCCGTCCGACGGGCAGCTCGGCGAAATCAGCGCCCGCATGGGGCAATACGTCAGTGCCGGAACGCAACTCACGTCGGTCACGCCAAAACAAGTCTGGGTGACGGCCAATTTTAAAGAGCGCCAGCTGGCGGGAATGGCTGTCGGTGCGCCCGCGTCTTTCACGGTGGATGCGCTGAACGATCATCCGTTTACAGGCCACGTGGTGCGGATTTCTCCGGCCGCCGGTTCGGAATTCAGCGTCCTGAAAGCCGATAATGCGACCGGGAATTTCACCAAAATTTCTCAGCGTATCGCCGTACGCATTGAGCTGGAACCGGATCAGGCGCAGAGTGACCAGCTGCGACCGGGAATGTCCACGGTCGTCAGTGTTGATACCTCAAAGGCACCCAAAATCTGAATCAGCCGACAATATCTGAGTAGTAGCGCTGCGCAACGTCCGGATGAGAGCGCAGCCGCCCTTTCAGATAGTTGAATCCCACGTCGCGGAACAGCGGATTCAGCGGATCGCTGGCATCGCCGCGAGCTTCTTTTGCCAGTTCAGGCGGCAATGGAAAGAGCGGCACTACAGCGTCCAGCTGCGCGCCGAGGAAAAAGGCCAGCGACAGTCGTTCGCCTTCAGCAGGCGGAGACACCACGCGGTGAACCGTCGCACGCAAGTAACCGTTGGTGGCCAGCTCCAGCAGTTCGCCGATATTCACCACCAGCGTATCCGCCACCGGCAGCGCATCAACCCATTCATTTTCCTCAACTTCAACCTGCAAACCACGCTGTTCATCCTGCAATAAAAAGCTCAGGAAACCCGAATCTTTATGCGCACCGACGCCCTGATTTCCCGCGCCGGCCGCCCGGCCCGGATAACGGATCAGCTTGATGTGCTCATTGGGTTTTTCGCCATACAAAGGATCAAAGGCGTCTTCCGGCAGTTTCAGCGCCAGCGCAAAAGCCCGCAATAAACGCAGCGACATCGCCGTCATTTCCCTCTGCCAGCGCAGCAGCAGCGGGCGCAACTCAGGCAACGCTTCCGGCCACTGATTCGGCCCCTGCAATCTCGCCCACGCAGGCGTTTCTGCACTTACGGATAGTTTTGGCCGTTCGGCACCGAGGTCAAACTGTTCGCGCCAGTCCGGCTGACCGCGAGTAATCTCTGACGCAGCGCGGTTATAGCCGCGAAAATGCGGAGAATTGATCATGGCGACGGCCAGCTTATCTTCTTCCGGCAAGGCAAAGAATTCCCGCGCCACGCGCTGCACGTCGTGAAGCAACGTGGCATCTACACCATGATTTCTCAGATAGAAGAACCCGATTTCGCGGGCGGCGTAACGCAGCTGCGACAAAAACGATTCACGCTCTTCTGGCGTACCAGAAAACTGACTGAAATCGACTGAAGGGATAGTTGTTGATGTCTGGCTCATTGCTGACTCCGCCGTGATTATGGGTGATAATCGTCAACGCTATCACAGCGCCGGAGCGGCCGACCAATAGCCAGATAATCTGGTTTATGCTTCGGGGTTATGAAAAACTACGCGGGATATTAACCGGTTATAACGCGCCCGTCCGTGGGCTGCGCCGGTCAGCGGGAACCGAGATAACGGTAAACCACCGCCAGATCCTGATCGCCATAACCGCCATCCACGGCGGCCTGCCAGGTTTCACTGATGCGTTTCATTACAGGCAACTCGAGCTTACTGCCCGCATCAATCGCCAGATTGATATCTTTCAGCGCCCAGGTCAGCTGCATCTGCGGGGTGTAATCGCCGCTTTTGAACATCGCCATTTTGCCTTTGATGTAAGGCGCCGCCAGCGGACCGCCGTCGAGCACGTCCCACAGGTCATCCGGCGTAAAGCCCAGTTCTTCGGCCAGTTGGGTACTTTCGGCGATGCCTTCCATCATGGCAATCAGCCACGCGTTAACCACCAGTTTCATTTTAGACGCGCGACCGGCTTCACCCAGCCATTTAGTGGCTTTCGAAATGGCGGCAAACACCGGTTCAACAGCTGCGCCCGCCTCACGATCACCGCTGGCCAGCACCACAATTTGCGCCTGTTCGGCGGGCGCTTTGGTACCCGAAACCGGCGCATCAAAGAACAGCACGTCCGGACGCTGTTCTTTGATGAGCGCAATCAGCGATTCAGTGGCATCGACGCCCAGCGTTCCCATTTGAGCGATAATCCCGCCCTGCTTCAGCCCGGCCAGAAGCCCGTTATCGCCCTGATAAACTTCGAGAGACGTTTTGCCGTCCGATAACATGGTAATCACCACATCGGCACCTTCTGCGGTTTCACGCGGTGTGAGGCCGCGTTGCGCGCCCGCCTTCACCAGATCGTCACCACGCGATGCTGTCCGGTTCCACACGCGGGTGGTGAAACCTTTTTTAATCAGATTGGTGGCAAATGCATGTCCCATCGCCCCCAAACCGAGCACCGCGACTACAGGTTGCTGACTCATGTCTTACTCCTTGTGCAAACGTTAAATGTATTCAAAAGGCTATCATCGCAGACCTTGCGGCGGAACCGGCTTCTGTAACCAGATGCAACAGAAGGGCTTATAATACTTAACCTCTTCCGGCGAAGTGGCGTAACATACGCGCTTTCGTGCCCGGGCTGCCCCCTAATGCCCCGGCAACTCTGATTTGACTGAGAATTTTCAGGAGTCGCAGCACTATGAGTAAAGTCGTTTTAATCGGGATCATTTCCGTCATTTTTGCCCTGATGGTGCTGATGTTGGGCTCGGTCTATGTGTATCCGTGGTGGATGCAGCGCACGACTGAAGGCGCATGCAGCACCATCACCAAAGATAACGCCATCGACACTGTGACCCGCGATTACATGCAAAACCGCATTCCCAACTGGGGCAACGATAAAGACAATATGGGCACCTCCGTGCCGGTGTTGAATTTCATCAGCGATGACGTCAAAGAAGACAAAGGCACTTACCACATTCCTTTCAGCGCCAAAGGGCCGAACGGCACGCTGGGTTATGTGGCGCACTTCAACTGCTCAAACCATTACGTGAAATATTCCACCGTCGAGTAATGCCGGTTTACCTCCCCTGCAACGGCGGATTTCTGATTACAGCATTGGCCCGATAAACAAAAACCGGCACGCGATTGTGCCGGTTTTTTATTGCCTGTCCGAAAGGATGATGTGGAAGAATTATTTCGCCGGTGGCAACTGACTCCAGTAGGTGCCGCTGAACGGAACCGGCAGAAACTGCGTATACAGTTCTTTCATGGTTTCCTGCGGGTCGACATCTTTAAACAGCTGCGGATACAAAGTTTTGGCAAACACTTCGACGGCGACCATGTGATACGGGCTGAGATAGAAATTATGCCAGACACTGTACGCCCGCCCTTCGCGCACGGCTTTCAGCGTCGAAAGCACCGGCTGCTTATCCATAATCTGCCGGAAACTTTGCTCCGCTTCCTGTTGCGTGACCTGTGGCCCCAGCATCAGGTTGGACACTCTTTTTCCTTCCGGGCCCGCCATGCCCGTGGTGATATACACATCCGGGTTGGCCATAATCACTTTCTCTGCGTTGAGATCTCCGTATACGCTACCAAAAGCACCTTTGGCGATGTTATCCCCGCCGGCAAACGCCAGCAGATCGGCAAGATTGCCGTGAGAAACCGTGGTGCAGCATCCTTCACGGCGACCCAGATGCAATTGCAGCATCACAGTCTGTCTTTTGCCCTGATACGCCGCAATGCGTTCACGAACGCGATCCATATGCTGCTGATAAAAAGCGATAAAGCGCGCCGCTTTCTGCGGATGATTCAGCACGTCGCCCAGCAACTTTACGCTGGGGATCGTGTTATGCAGTTGATCCACGCGCAGATCGACGTAGATCACCGGGATCCCCGCATTAGTCAGCGTGATTTCCATCTGATCGCGGTCGGTTTGTTTCTTCGCATACACCGGCAAAATCACCAGATCGGGTTTCAGCGCAATCACCTTCTCCGCATTCAGCTGCGTATAGTTGTTTTGCCCGAGCAGCGGGATGGTGGCGATTTCCGGAAAAGCTTTTACGTACATCGCCCAGCTTTGCGCATCGAGCTGCGCGATGTCGCCCGGCCAGCCAATCACGTGCTGCGCGGGGTTTCCGTCCTGCACCAGCGCCAGCGTATACAACATACGGCTTTCGCCCACCACGATCCGCTGCGGATTATCCGGCACGGTGACTGTCCGGTTAGAAATATCGGTCACGGTTCTGGCCTGCGCCAGGCCGGATAATAACAGGCAGGAAACCAGCAGAGACTGTGTGAACTTACGCATAACACCTCAAAAACCGTCACAAAGGCTGAGATGATAATGATTATCGTTATTTGTCGCAATGTGATGATTGCCCACTACTACAGGGTTTGGTAACGCGCACGCGCCAGTTTGCAGCGACGCCTGCCCGTAATTCGACTACACTGGTAGCCACTTTCCTCACAGGACGCAGTAATGATGAAAAGACTGACACAACAAGATATGACGGAAAGCGAACAACGCGAGCTGAAAACGTTGCTCGACAAAGCCCGCAAAGCTCAGGGCCGTGAGTTGACTAATTCGGAAAACAACCGGATTAAAGATGACTACATCGACAAGCTGATGGAAGAGAAAGAGAAAGTGGCCGCGCGTGCGCGTGCTGAAAAACGCCGCAATAAAGCGGTTCCAAGCACCTCAGCGACCTATGACTGGACTGCCCGCACCCATCCGCGCGGCCGTCGTTAAGAACAAACTGACCCTCTTCGTGTATTACGCAGAGGGTCAGCTCAGAACATCGCGTTAACCGCTTTTACTTCAACAACTGAAAACCGTGACTCCCGTCTTTTTCCAGCTGCGCCACCAGACCGTATTCCCAGTCCAGATAATCCTGCATCGCCTGCGCGCTCACCGCCGTGCCTTCATACGGACGCTGATAGCGATCTTGCGCGTTCTCCAGATATACCGACTCGCCGCGCTCCAGTGATTCTCCGGCGTTAATCCAGCCGACCGTGCCCTTTTCCAGCAAATACGTCTCTTTACCGGTCAGCGCCGCAACTTCCGTGACAGCGTAACGCGCCAGCAAACCGCTTGTGCAGGTCACAACCCAGCGCGTTTTCTCCGGCTGTGCGGCAATGACCTGCGGAATATTGCCCCGCGTCGTCCAGACTGCGCCGGGAATTCGGCGATTACGGAAGTTCGCGCTGGTGGTGAGATCAACCACGCCCGTACTGCCTTCTGCCAGCCAGTGTTGCAGCTGTTCCGGCGTGACGGATTCCACAGCAGGCGCAGGTGCAACCTGTGCTTTCCAGTCGCCCTGTTCTGCGAAATCTTCTTCTTTGAATTCCGCGACGTACACTTCCCAGTTCATCTGCGCCAGCCAGGAAGCCGCCATCCGGGCGCGCACGCCGTCGCTGTCGGCCAGAACGACGCGCGCGCCGCGCACTGTTGCATAATGATCGGTTTCCTGAACCAGCTGACCGCCCGGAACATGCCGAGCGCCGGTGAGATGACCGGCACGGTACTCTTCCGCTGTGCGGACATCAAACAAATACAACGTCCGCTGCGGATCCTGCTGCCATTCATGAATTTGTGACAATGTCACCGAGCGCACGCCCGCACGAATTGCCAGCGCCTGCGCGCCTTTCAGGGCAATGCGGCGGGAATCTTCGCTCAGCGCCGGATAATGGGCGTGTTCCTGATGCGCCAGCGTTTGTCCCGCCAGCGTCCAGCCAATGGTGCCGTTACGCAATGCCGCAACCGGCTGCGTGAATCCGGCATTGATCAGCGATTGCGTACCGATAATGCTGCGGGTACGACCGGCGCAGTTGATGATGATTTGCGTTTTTTTATCAGGCACCACGTCGCGTAAACGCAGCGCCAGTTCTCCGCCCGGCACGCTCACGCCACCGGGAATACTCATCGCCTGAAACTCATCGAACCGGCGCACATCCAGCACCGCCACATTCGCGCCCTTTTCCTGTAACGCCTGAACTTCATTAGCCGTCAGAGACGGAGTTTTATAATGATGTTCAACCCATTCACCAAACGCCTTACTCGGCACATTCACATCAATAAAAATCTCACCGCCCGCTTCTTTCCAGCCTGCCAGATCCCCCGCCAGTACCGCGATATCCCGGTAACCCAGCGATTTCAGCAACGCCGCCGCGCGCGTGGTTTTACGTTCCCCGCGGCGTTCGTCATAAAACTCGCCGTTATCGTAGAGCGTGATGGCGGTCTGCTGGTTAGGAATGCGGTCCGGCACTTCCAGTTCCAGTTTGGACAGCGCCAGATTGGCGGCAAACAGCGGATGCCCGGTGGCAAACGCCCCTTCTTCACGCAGATCAACCAGAGCCACTTCCTGCCCGTCACGCAGGGCCTGATGCAGTTGTGAAAAATGACGCAGAGGTAACGGATGAGATTCAGACATGAGTGTTCTCTTTTGACAGATCCCAGATATTGGGAATGTGCGAATTGGAATAACCGGAGATGAAGGTTTTCTCGGTGCCGTCCGGCAGATAAACCGCCCGCGACACCGCACCGATATTGCCGCCGTAGACGTGAATACTGACTGAAACCCTGTCGTCATACAGGTTGCTGACCTGATGAATATCGAGCAAATCCGGCGCGATTTTTTCCACATTGCCTGGCTGTAACGTCACGGCAGCGCCTTCAGGATGCAAACTGCCGTCGCTGTGGCGGACATAGTTCTGGCTGGTTTCCCCGCCGCGCAGCATGCCAATCAGCCCCCAGACGCGGTGATCGTGCACCGGCGTTTTCTGCCCCGGTCCCCAGACAAAACTGACAACGGAAAAACGTGAAAGCGGATCGGCATACAACAGGTATTGCTGATAATGCTCAGCGTGCGGCTGCGCGGTATCCTCCGGCAGCCAGCCGTCAGTGCTGACGAGCTTTTCCAGCAACGCACTGCCCTGCGCCAGTATTTCGGTCTGCCCGTGAGGCTCCTGCACCAGCCGGGTAAAATCCGCCAGAAACTGCCGCAGCGGTGCCACCTGTAAAGCCACCATACCTTCACCTCTTTCATCTATAAGCGATCCTGATTTCTCTCAGGCTAACACCGGTCAAACTCAAGCAAAATGCATTTTATGGATAAGCTAATATGCAATTCACACATAAAAATGTGCGGTGGGATCCAGCGTCACCGGTGGAATTGTTTTATCCTGTGGAGACGCACAACGTTTACTTTCTGATACTGAGTCCCGATGAAAATTGAAGATTTGACCGCTTTTGTGGCGGTTATCCGGTTGCAGTCAACGCGACTTGCAGCTGATGAGCTGGGGCTGACGCAGCCGGCAATTACCCGCCGGGTGCAGAATTTCGAAGAGTCGCTGGGTATTCCGCTGCTTAACCGCCAGACCAAACCCCTGAAACCGACGCTGATGGGCAACCGCGTTTATCAGCAGTGCCGTCATATTCTGCGTGAAGTGGATGCGCTCAGCGATCTGGTCGCCGCCGACAGCCCGCCTTCCGGTCTTTTACGCCTCGCCGTGCCACAAAGCCTGAGCGAAGGCAGTCTGCTTCCCGCGCTGAAGAGCCTCTCCGCGCAGTTCCCGGATATTCAGCCGCGCCTGTCCAGCGGCTGGGGCGAGGAGTTGCTGTTACGCATTCAGCGTCAGGAACTGGAAGCTGCCGTGGTGCTGTTTCCGGCCAGCAAGCAATTCCCCGAGGGCGTGGAAAACCAGCCACTCGGCGCGGTTGACCTGGTGGTTGTCGGCCCGAAAACCACCGGCACCCTGCCGCAGCGGCTGGAAGATTGTTATCAGCGCGGCTGGATCCTCAATCCCGAAGGCTGCGGTTTTCGCGCCGCCCTGCAACGCGCACTGACTGAGCAGGGTTTGCCGCTGCTCATCAATCTCGAAGCCTTTGGTACCACGCTCCAGTTATCGCTGATCGCAGAAGGCCGCGGGCTCGGCCTGATGCCTAAACCGCTAGTCGAACGCCATCCGCTGCGCGATGAGCTTGAAATTTACGCCCTGAAAGATTTCGCCCCGCGAAGCCAGCTATGGCTGGTGTATCCGAATGTCCCGGCGAGTCAGGTTCCGGCGATTGATGCGTTTGCGGCGGCCGTGGCAGAGGGGCTGGATCTTGGGATTGCCGCCCAAACGGGCCTTAATTCCAAATTCTAAACCTTGGGTTGCCACCCAAACCGGCCTCAGGGGTGGCTTATCGCCGCCCCCCCTGAGAACCCCGGGCTCTTTCACTGCGCGCTACCGCTCGCTGGCTATGTTTCAGCAACTATTGTTATTGCCGCGAAAAGTTGCCGCTATGCGGTTCCCTCACTCGGTTTCGAGCCATTAGTCTCGAAACACTTCGTTCGGCAAGTTTTCTGAAAGCGGCCGGAGGCTTATCCAAATTTAGCGGCATTTTTTAAATAACAATCAGCAGTAAGGTTACGAACTAAAAAGTCTCTGGCCGCTTTCAAAACGACGTCGAATGAGTGATGAGAAACAGCGAGAGTCTTTTTTCGAGCAGGTTCGAATCCGAAATGAGAGTACCGCGCAGCGGCGGCGTTTGCGGCACTAGCCGGAGCCGCTGGAAAATAGCCAGCGAGCGGTAGCGCGCAGTTAAAAAGCGCGGGTGTCCAGAGGGCGCGCGCGTTAACGCGCCCTTTGGGCCAGTTTGGGCGGCGAGCCCAAGGTCTTGATTTTGGCCTGAGGCCGGTTTGGGTGGCAACCCAAGGTTTTGCCAGTTTGGGCGGCGAACCCACGGTCTTGACTCATGCCCACAGCTAAAGCCCAGCCCATACAATGCACATTTTTTATATTAGCTTATCCATATAATTAATTTTTAACATAGTAGCATCCCGTTTATGGTGATAACTCCTGCCAGCGCAGCCACCATCCCGCTGGCCTCTGACCCGAGGAGTGACAGCCCGTGAGCGTGCAATTTATTGGTATGATCGGCCATCGCCTGGCATCTGAAATCATCCCGCCGACCGGCCCGATTTTTGATAAGCAATACATCGCGGATTTCGCCCGTGCCCATGAAAACGCCGGTTTTGACCGCATTCTGGTGGCATACGCTTCTGACCAACCCGACGCATTTCTGGTGACCGCCCATGCCGGTGCCAGCACTTCGCGCATTCATTTCCTGCTGGCGCATCGTCCCGGTTTTGTCGCACCGACGCTGGCTGCCCGTAAACTGGCGACGCTCGATCATCTGCTCGATGGCCGTCTGGCGGTACACATCATCAGCGGCGGCAGCGATGCTGAGCAAAAACGTGACGGCGATTTCGAGCCGAAAGATTCCCGCTACCGCCGCACCGACGAATACATCGATGTGCTGAAACAGAGCTGGTATTCGGAAAAAGGCTACAACCACCAGGGCGAGTTTTATCAGGCGGAAAACGCCTTCTCCGCCATCAAACCTTTCCAAAATCGCTTACCGGTCTTCTTCGGTGGTTCGTCTGACGACGCCATCCGCGTAGCCGGTAAACAGGCCGATGTTTTTGCGCTGTGGGGCGAACCGCTGGACAGCGCAAGGGAAACCGTTGAGGCGGTGAAAGCCTCTGCGGCCAGACATCAGCGTGAGATTGATTTCAGCATTTCTTTCCGCCCGATTCTGGGCAATACCGAAGAAGAAGCCTGGGCAAAGGCGGATGAAATTCTGGCGAAAGCCACCGCGCAACAGGTGGAAAAAGGGACGGCGCTGGCACCCAAACCGCAAAGCGTGGGTGCGCAGCGTTTACTGAAAGCCGTGGCACAAGGCGACCGTCTGGATTCCTGCCTGTGGACCGGTATCGCCGGGCTGATTGGCGGCGGTTCTAACTCGACCGCACTGGTCGGCACACCGGAACAGGTTTCCGATGCGCTGCTGAAATATTACGATCTGGGGATCACCACGTTCCTGATCCGCGGTTTTGATCCGCTTAATGATGCCGTTGAATACGGCAAAAGCCTGATCCCGCTGACAAAGCAGAAAATCGCTGCCCGGCAGGCACACAATAAAACCGACGCAACCACGCTGGTATAAGGAACCCTGATGCGAGTGAATGTGAAAAGTCTCCTGCTGCTGGCAACGCTTATCAGTGGCACGTTTGCTGCCAGCGCCGAACAAATCACCCTGCGCGTTGCCGATCAGAAAGGGAATATGCGGGCACAGCTGGAAGCGGCGAATAAACTGGACAATCTGCCCTACAAAATTGAATGGTCAGAATTTCCCGCCGCCGCCCCGCTGGCGGAAGCCCTGAATGCCCAGGCCGTGGATGTCGGCATTATTGGCGATGCGCCGCTGCTGTTTGCCGAAGCGGCGGGCGCGCAGGTGAAAGCGATCGCCGTCGACAAATCTGACGCTTACGGCACCGCGTTGCTGGTGAAAGCCGACAGCCCGATTAAATCGGCGGCGGATTTGAAAGGCAAAAGCATCGCCACCAACCGCGGCTCTATCGGGCATTTCGTGGCGCTGAAAGCGCTGGCCTCCGCCGGGCTGAGCGCCAAAGATGTCACGTTCCGTTTTCTCCCGCCGAGCGATGCCAAGCTGGCGCTGACGCAGGGTTCCGTAGATGTGTGGGCGACGTGGGAACCCTACACCGCATTTGCTGAAACGCAGGATCATCTGCGTGTGCTGGTGAACGGGCGCGGTTTGTGGTCAGGGAACAGTTTCCTTGCAGCGACTGACACGGCGCTTAAAGATCAGGGTAAACGTCAGGCGATTGCGGATTACCTGCAACGGCTGAGCGACGCGCAGATCTGGGCGTATAAAAATCTGGATGCCTACAGCGAAAAGCTGGCGAAGATTATTGGCTTCCCGCTGGACGCGGCGAAGCTGTCGTTTGAACGCCGTAAATCCTACTGGCAACCCATCGACGCTGACACGGAAACGCAGCAACAGCAGACTGCCGATTTCTATCATGCACAGGGTCTGTTGCCGGTCGCGCTGAATGTCACCGGCACCTTTGACCATTCTTTCCTGCTGAAATAGCGTCACGCGGTTTCTACCGTACCTTCATAAACACCGGCTTCGTGCCGGTGTTTGCATTTTTGCCTTCTCTCTTTGTGCGCTATAACACACTGATAAGCCGTGTTTTCCCTCTGTTTCGTAAACTGTGAACTGCCGCCCTGTACGGAAAATTCAGACGTGGTTAATAGAAGACGTCGCCCGTCATCAGGCTCAGCTAACAGGATGCAGCATGGAAAATTACGCGAACAAAAGTGGTGATTCACAGGTTGTCAGCTTCCAGATTGATGCCAACTCGATCAAAGTCCGCTTCAAAAACAATCACGTTTATCTCTACGATATCCGCCATCCCGGGCCGGAACATCTCGAAAAAATGAAAGAGCTCGCCCGCGCCGGTTGGGGGCTGAACACCTACATCGAAAGCGAAGTGAAAACGGATTTCTCGTCGAAAGTTTTCTGACACCAGGTCTGCGTTTCCGGGCGGTTGTGAGCCAGCCGCCCGCGTTTTGTGTACCGTTTCAGCGCAAATTACACCTTGTTAACAATCAGCTGTGACAACCTCCGCTGAACCCGCTAGTCTTCGTTATTATCCAGTGTTTTAACGGAAACCTCGCCATGACCCGAAAAATTGTTAAGCAATACAAAGCCTATCGTGATGATATCCGCGATCTGCAAACCCGCCGTCCGGTTCCGGGGCCGGAACTCGAGCAGCTCGACCCTTTCCTGTTTCTCAATCATCACGGACCGCAGGTTTATGCACCGGATAATCTTGGTTTACCGTTCGGCCCGCATCCGCATCGCGGATTTGAAACGGTCACGTTTATCCTGCGCGGCGAACTGGCGCACAGCGATACCGGTGGCCATGAAAGTATTATCGGCACCGGCGGCGTGCAGTGGATGACAGCCGGTTCGGGTCTGATTCACTCTGAACTGTCACCGGAAGCGTTCAAACGCCACGGCGGTGAACTGGAAATCCTGCAACTTTGGGTGAATTTGCCGTCACAGCTGAAAATGACGCCGCCGGGTTATGTCGGTTTACAGGCACAAGACATCCCGCAAATTCCGCTGAGCAGAGGACACGGCGAAATCAGCCTGATTTCCGGCAGCGTTGCAGGCGTAACCGGCCCGATAAAATCACTGACCGATGTCACCCTGATGACCGTTCAGATGAGCGCGGGTAGCGAAGTAACATTGCATGCGCCAGCGGCACGACAGGTCTTCCTGTATACGGTGAAAGGACGGCTGAAAATTGATGATATTCTGGCGCAGGCCTGGCATCTGATTGAACTGGATAACAGCGATGACCGCGTGACGATCACCGCAACCGATGACGCCACATTCCTGTTCGGGCACGCCGATAAAATCAATGAACCGGTGGTTTCTCACGGCCCGTTTGTAATGAATACGGTGCAGGAAATTAATCAGGCCATTCTGGATTATCAGGCCGGAAAGTTTGATGTGAAGCTATGAGGAATTTTATTAGCAAGGGGTAAACCCACCCCCATCTCAACCTTCCCCTCGTGAGAGGGGAAGGAGCAGAACTTAGATTTTCAGTTTCACGTAGTCAATGGCACGGCTGATGATCCCGCCCTGCGCCACGTCTTCCAGCGCCACCAGCGGCACGGTTTTGATGACTTTACCGTTATCCACGATATTAATGCTGCCCAGTTCCTGGCCTTTTTTCAGCGGCGCGTCAATCTGCGGATTGGTCAGCACGTACTGCGCTTTCAGTTTGTCGGCGTCAGACTGCGGAACGCTGATGAACACATCGCTCAGGGAACCGACTTTCACCTGAGGATTCGCACCGAACCAGACGTGCTCGCTGGAAACGGTCTGATTCGCCTTGAAAATCTGCTTGCTGGTGTATTCACGGAAGCCCCAGGTCAGCAGTTTACGCGCCTGTTCTTCACGCCCTTTTGCACTTTTCCCGCCCATAACGACGGCAATCAGACGACGGTCGCCCTGCGTGGCCGACGCGATAATGTTGAAACCGGCGCTTTCGGTGTGACCGGTTTTCAGGCCATCGACTTGCAGGTTTTTATCCCACAACAGGCCGTTGCGGTTCTGCTGGGTGATGTTGTCGTACGTCAGCGATTTCTCAGCATACATACGGTATTCCTCAGGCTCGCCGCCGATAATCGCACGGGAAAGTTTTGCCAGATCGTAGGAGGTGGTGAACTGCCCCGGCGCATCCAGACCGTGTACGGTTTCGAAATGCGTGTTGGTCAGGCCCATGCTGACCACGTACTGGTTCATCATGCCGACGAAGGAATCCTGGCTTCCGGCCACGTAATCCGCCATCGCCACGCACGCGTCGTTGCCGGAAGTAATGATGATGCCGCGGATAAGATCACGCACGGAAACGCGGTCACCCGGTTTAAGGAACATCAGCGAAGAACCTTCGAGGCTTTTGTTACCGGCCACCCAGGCTTCCTGAGGAACGGTCACCACGTCGTCCATGGTGATTTTTTTGTGGTCCAGCGCGCGGTCGATAACATAACCAGTCATCAGTTTGGTCAGGCTTGCCGGGTTGCGGCGGTCGTCCGGGTTCCCGGCGGCCAGCACATCACCGCTGGCGTAATCCATCAGCACGAAGGACGCGGCATCGATACTCGGTGGCACAACCGGGAAATCCAGTGGAGCGACAGCTTTAACGCTGCCTGCGGAGAACATCAACACACAAGAGAGGACACTAATTACACTACGTTTCACTGAATCATCCTTAAACGCGCCTTACCGGCAGGCGCAAAATGCAAACCTGCCAGCAGATAAAAAAATACGGAATATTATTTGCCGCATAGGGTGCCCTAAATCGTCGCTCAGAAAAACCCTTAGTCTTTTGCTAACCATTTCATAGTGAAACGGTTCTGTTACATCTTGATCTTAATTTGACCAAAAACCTCACACGGTGCCGTCATCACCCTTTCTTATCGCAACCCGCTGTTTTAACTCCGTGTGATAATCACAACGCGCGTCGCATTCTGCCGGTCAAAATCCGTTATTCGTGCAGATTTTTGGGCAATAGACAGATCTAATCACACCATCATGGCATTCGATTAGACGCCGCTCCATCTCCCTCCTAAACTTGTGACATAAAATTAACAATCGGTTTAACAATTCACCGTTCTGATTGTTTACAGACCAGACAAAAACCACCTGCGAAGCATAACTATGAAATTTAAAACTGAGATCAAACCCTACCACGGCGCGGCCGGTGGCTGGGGTGCACTGGAATCCACTACCCGTTTCGTCTTCGACAGTAAAAAAGTCCTTTCCAATCTGCGCAACCTGATGCGTGTTAACAAAGGTCGCGGATTTGACTGCCCGGGCTGTGCCTGGGGTGATGATAACCACAGTACGTTCAGTTTCTGTGAAAACGGCGCGAAAGCCGTCAGCTGGGAAGCCACCCGCAAAGCGGTTGAGCCGGAATTTTTTGCCCAGCACAGCGTGACCAAACTGCGCGCGCAGAGCGATTACTTCCTCGAGTATCAGGGCCGCCTGACCCACCCGATGCGCTATAACCGCACCACCGACCATTACGAACCAATCAGCTGGGACGCCGCATTTTCGCTGATCGCCAGCCATCTTAAAGGCCTTGAAAGCCCGGATCAGGCAGATTTCTATACCTCCGGCCGCGCCAGTAACGAAGCTTCTTACCTTTATCAGGTCTTTGGCCGTATGTTCGGCACCAACAATTTCCCTGACTGCTCGAATATGTGTCACGAAGCCAGCGGCGTGGGTCTGAAACAAAGTATCGGCGTCGGTAAAGGCACCATCCGTCTGGATGATTTCGAAAAAGCGGATGCGATTTTCGTTTTCGGCCAGAACCCCGGCACTAACCACCCGCGTATGCTGCACAGCCTGCGTCATGCGTCTGACCGCGGCGCAAAAGTCGTCAGCTTCAATACCCTGCGTGAACGGGGTCTGGAACGTTTTGCCGATCCGCAAAAACCGCTGGAAGTGGTGACACCGAAAGCCGGTCGCATCAGTTCTGCTTATTACCAGCCGAATCTTGGCGGAGACATGGCTGCCGTGCGCGGTATCGTGAAAGCGTTATTGCAGACGCATCGCGAGCGCATTGCGTCCGGCCAGCCTTCCCTGTTTGATGAAGAATTTATTGCGGCAAACTGCGCCGGTGTGGACGAGTATCTTGCTATCGTCGATGACACCAGCTGGGACAAAATCACTGAACAGTCCGGCCTGAGTGAGCAAGACCTGCGCGAAGCCGCGGCGATTTATATGAATGCTGAACGCGTGATTTGTACCTGGGCGATGGGCGTGACGCAGCATAAACATTCCGTTCCGACCGTGCGTGAAATCACTAACCTGCAACTGCTGTTCGGTCAGCTGGGTAAACCGGGTGCCGGTTTGTGTCCGGTGCGTGGTCACAGTAATGTGCAGGGCAACCGCACAATGGGGATCGACGAAAAAGCGCCGAAAGCCCTGCTCGATGCCATGGAAAGCCACTTCAAATTCACTCCACCGCGCATTCCCGGCCACAATACCGTTGAAGCGCTGGAAGCTATGCTGCGTCATGAAGCCAAAGTGCTGATTTGCCTCGGCGGTAATCTGGCCGCAGCGGCGCCGGATACGCCGCGTACCGAACAGGCACTGAGCAATCTGGATTTGTCCGTGCAAATCAGCACCAAGCTGAACCGCACGCACCTGACGCCGGGCGCTGAAGCGTTGATCCTGCCAACGCTGGGGCGTACTGAGCTGGATATGCAGGCGACCGGTTCGCAGTTCATCACCGTGGAAGATTCTTTCAGCATGGTGCATGCGTCCGAAGGCGTGGGGATTCCGTTGTCGAAAGAGCAGCGTTCAGAAACCGCGATTGTCTGCGGTATCGCCAACGCCGTGCTGGGCGACAAATACCTGGACTGGATGGCGCTGGCCGACGATTACAACCTGATCCGCGACCATATCGAAGCGACAATCCCAGGATTCAAGGATTTCAACGCGCGCTGTGATATCAAAGGTGGTTTCTATCTGGGGAATGCGGCTGCCGAGCTGAACTTCAATACCCTGAGCGGCAAAGCCAATTTCAGCGCCGCGCCGTTGCCGGACGTGCTGATCCCAATGGGTGACCAGAATGCACCGTTTACGTTGCAAACTTTGCGCTCTCACGACCAGTACAACACCACGATTTACGGCCTTGATGACCGTTATCGTGGCGTGTACGGCCAGCGCGAAGTGCTGTTCATTCACCCGCAGGATCTGGCCGATCTGGGCCTGAAAGACGGCGAACTGGTGGAAATCGAAACGCTGTGGAACGACGGTATTGAGCGCAAGGTGACCGGGTTTAAACTGGTCAGCTACGACATTCCGCGCGGCAATCTGGCCGCCTATTATCCGGAAACCAATCCGCTGGTCCCGATGTCCAGTTTTGGTGACCAGACACACACGCCAACTTCTAAAGCCGTTCCGGTGACAATCCGTCGCTGCGAACAAAAAGTCGACCTGCAACGTATCGCATAACCCGTTCTGCGGGATGCGCCGTAAATCTCCCCTTTTGCTTCAGGGTTATGAGGCAAAAGGGGCAGATGCCGCTTGCCCGCAGGGGCTGAATCGCGTAAAACTGTCTGCCGCTAATCGAGCCACATTAACCCTAATTCTCTGGACGATATGTTTCAAGATAACCCGCTGCTCGCGCAGCTAAAACAGCAACTTCACTCTCAGACTCCACGTGTCGAAGGCATCGTGAAAGGGACTGAGAAAGGCTTTGGCTTTCTTGAAGTAGACGGTCAAAAAAGCTATTTCATTCCGCCTCCGTACATGAAAAAAGTCATGCACGGTGACCGCGTAATCGCCTCGCTGCAAACCGAAAAAGAGCGTGAAGTCGTCCAGCCAGAAACACTGGTTGAACCTTTCCTCAGCCGTTTTGTGGGCCGCGTGACGAAAAAAGACGACCGTCTTTCTATCATCCCCGACCATCCTTTATTACGTGATGCGATCCAGTGTCGCGTTGCGCGCAACATCAATCACGAAGTCAGTGACGGCGACTGGTGTGTGGCCGAAATGCGCCGCCACCCGCTGAAAGAAGGCGATCACAGCTTCCAGGCTGAAATCACTGAATGGATCACCACCGGCACTGATGATCTCGCGCCGTGGTGGGTCACGCTGGCCCGTCATAATCTCGAACGCGAAGCGCCAAAATCTGATATCGCACAACTGCGCGATGAAGGCCTGACCCGCGAAGATCTGACCGCCCTGCCATTTGTGACCATCGACAGCGGCAGTACACAGGACATGGATGACGCGCTGTATGTGAAAGACAACGGCGACGGCACCCTGCTGATGACCATTGCGATTGCAGACCCGACGGCTTACGTCAGTGAGGGCAGCGAACTCGACA
>Ga0153981_1000166_pt1 | contig 19281 bp, 18 predicted proteins | sample TSGA065MetaG_FD_104714 | JGI IMG/M metagenome (GOLD analysis project Ga0153981, IMG submission 104714) | Attine ant fungus gardens microbial communities from Georgia, USA - TSGA065 MetaG | ecosystem: Host-associated > Fungi > Mycelium > Unclassified | place: USA: Georgia, Magnolia Springs State...
CGAATGGATGGACAACTTCCATCCGATGCGTTTTGGCGAGCGTCTGTGGATTTGCCCGAGCTGGCGCGATGTGCCGGATCCGGATGCAGTGAACGTCATGCTCGATCCGGGTCTGGCATTTGGTACCGGCACGCACCCGACCACCGCTATGTGTCTGCAGTGGCTCGACAGTCTGGATCTGACCGATAAAACCGTAATCGACTTCGGTTGCGGTTCCGGCATTCTGGCGATCGCCGCGCTGAAATTAGGCGCTAAACACGTCGTCGGGATCGACATCGATCCGCAGGCGATCCAGGCCAGCCGTGATAATGCAGAACGTAATGGCGTTTCCGAGCGTCTGTCGCTGTATCTGCCAAAAGACCAGCCGGAGAACCTGTCTGCCGACGTCGTTGTCGCAAACATTCTGGCAGGCCCGCTGCGCGAGCTTGCCCCGCTTATCAGCGTGCTGCCGGTTGCTGGTGGCCATCTGGGATTATCAGGCATTCTGGCCAGTCAGGCGCAAAGCGTCGCTGACGCTTACCGCGATAGGTTCGAACTGGATGCGGTTGCTGAGAAAGAAGAATGGTGCCGTATTACAGGCATTAAAAAAGCCTGATTTGTTCCGTACAACCCTTTCTGTTTTGCAGAAAGGGTTAGTTTTATCCGAAAATCCTTCCTGCCCTCCTGTCACTCTGTTCCCTTCCGGCTAAAACCCTTAACATCAGCACGGTTTTTTTACTCAATGTTATGAAAGGGATATTTCATGAAACGCGCATTACTGTCAGTTGTGCTGACCGCTTTGACATTTTCGGCTTACGCCAGTGGAACCCCGCACTGGTCTTACAATGGCGACGAAGCCCCGCAAAACTGGTCAAAACTCAGCCCGGATTTTCATCTTTGCGAACAGGGTAAAATGCAGTCCCCCGTCGATATCAAAGACGCCATGAAAGTGCATCCGCACCCGCTGGAACTCAGCTACACCTTACCGCCGGTGAACGTAGTCAATAACGGCCACAGCGTGCAGGTGAATGTCCGGGAAGGTGATTTTATTACCCTTGATGGCGAGAAGTTCGTGCTTCAGCAATTCCATTTCCATGCGCCAAGCGAAAACACCATCAATGGTAAATCCTTCCCGACGGAAGCGCATTTTGTACACATGGATGCAGACGGCGAGATTGCCGTGGTGGCCGTGATGTTTGAAACCGGTGCCGCCAATCCTGAGCTGGGAAAAATCTGGCAACAGATGCCGGAAAAAATGGGTGAAACGGTAACGCTGAAAAGCAACGTAGCGCTGTCCGGCTTACTGCCGAAAAACCTGGCGCATTACCGTTTTAGCGGATCGCTGACTACGCCACCTTGTACAGAAGGTGTTCGCTGGCTGGTCATTAAACAGCCTCTGACGCTCTCTGAGCAGCAGTTAGAGAAATTTCAGCATGTTCTTCATCATGCAAATAACCGCCCCGTACAAAGCCTTCACGGTCGCGTGATCGTCGCGGAATAATCGCCCTGCTCGCGACGGGCAGCAAAATAAGTTTTGCTGCCCGTATTTTTACTTTCAGAAACACATCACGCCCTTGCAGAAATAAGTCACTTTTTAACCAAAAGACGATCTGCATCACGGAATTTTGTGGTAGTTGCTGCTTAAAACGACAAATCTACCCTTAGATTCAACTGATATAACAGGATGTTTCAGAGAGATGTTAGGAATTTGCACAAGCGCACAATTTGACCGTTGTCACATAACCCAATGTAAAACCAAGATAAAAAATCTAATTGCGCTGAATTTCACCATTGGCAAGGTATTTTCTTATCCAATTGCTCAAAGTTTGGCCTTTCATATCGCAACGAAAATGCGTAATATACGCGCCCTTGCGGACATCAGTATGGTCATTCCTAGTTCATGCGCATCGGACACATCCAGCTCACAAATTGCCTGATTGCGGCCCCAATGGCCGGTATCACTGACCGACCATTTCGTGCCTTATGTCATGCGATGGGGGCTGGAATGGCAGTATCTGAAATGCTCTCCTCCAATCCGGAGGTATGGCGGACGGATAAGTCACGTTTGCGCATGGTACATAACGATGAACCCGGGATCCGCGCCGTGCAAATTGCCGGCTGTGACCCCGAAGATATGGCGGCTGCTGCACGAATTAACGTGGAAAGCGGTGCGCAAATCATTGATATCAATATGGGCTGCCCGGCCAAGAAAGTGAACCGCAAACTGGCAGGTTCTGCATTATTGCAGTATCCGGATTTGGTTAAACAAATCCTCACTACCGTTGTGAATTCGGTAGATGTGCCAGTCACGTTGAAAATTCGTACTGGTTGGGCACCGGAACACCGTAACTGTGTACAAATTGCCCAATTGGCTGAAGACTGTGGAATTCAGGCCCTGACTATTCATGGCCGAACCCGTGCCTGTCTCTTCAATGGAGAGGCAGAGTACGACAGTATTCGGACAGTTAAGCAGAGTGTTTCCATTCCGATTATCGCGAATGGCGACATAACTGACCCGCATAAAGCCAGGGCGGTACTCGACTACACCGGAGCTGATGCTCTGATGATAGGACGTGCCGCTCAGGGGAGACCCTGGATCTTCCGGGAAATCCAGCATTATCTGGACACAGGGGAGCTGTTACCTCCACCGCCTATGGGTGAGGTTCAGCGCTTGTTAATAGGGCACGTACGGGAATTGCACGACTTTTATGGTCAAGGCAAGGGATTCCGTATCGCCCGTAAGCACGTTTCCTGGTATCTCCAGGAGCATGCCCCGAATGACCAGTTTCGGCGCTCCTTCAACGCCATAGAGGATGCCAGCGAACAGCTGGAGGCGTTGGAAGCATATTTCGAAAATCTTGCGTAACAAAAAAGAGCTGACAGAACTATGTTCGAACAACGCGTGAATTCTGACGTACTGACCGTTTCTACCGTAAACTCACAAGACCAGGTGACTCAAAAACCTCTGCGTGACTCGGTAAAACAAGCACTTAAGGGCTATTTCGCTCAATTGAATGGTCAGGACGTGAATGACCTGTATGAGTTGGTATTGGCTGAAGTTGAACAGCCACTGTTGGACATGGTGATGCAGTACACCCGTGGCAACCAGACTCGTGCGGCCCTGATGATGGGTATCAACCGCGGTACGCTGCGTAAGAAATTGAAAAAATACGGCATGAACTGATACTAATCAGTCAACCTATTGAAAAAAGGCGCTTTTCCTTAACTGGATTAGCGCCTTTTTGTTACCTCAAAGATTCACCGGACAGCAGGAAACACCGAACTCAACCCGGTTACGACCGCCCTCTTTGGCTTTATATAACGCCGCATCAGCACTGTTTATCACCGTGTCCGGCATACAGGTTTTTTCGCACAATGCCACACCCGCGGAGATAGTTAGGCGGAAAGTTCTATCGCCCTCAAAGTTGATGAATTCCTTACTGCGCACGGTACTGAGCAGCCTTTCCAGCGTGCTTTCTGCGGTTTTCATGTCCGGGGCATCTATGATCAGCATGAATTCTTCGCCGCCGAAACGTCCGAGGTAATCGCTGCCGCGAATGTTATCGCTAATCAGCGTTGCGATCTCCACCAAAATCTTATCGCCCGTGAGGTGTCCGTAGGTATCGTTAACGGTTTTAAAGAAATCGACATCTATTAAGGAAAGATAAAACCGCTCCCTGCCAATTTTCATATGATTAATATGATCGATAATGCCGAAACGGTTTGGCAGGCCGGTCAGTTGATCGGTTTGCGCACGTTTCTCCAGTACCTTTATATTCAGAAATATTTGAATAATTTTCGCGAAAAAAACATATAACAAAGATAAGAAAAAAATACTGAAAAGCGCCCGAATTATTGAAGAATCAAGTATCTCTCTTTCGTGCAAAAACTGCCAATTCAGAAGAATTGAAAATACGTCCGAGACCGCAATAACCAACAAAAACTTTGTATATTTCCTACCCTTCCATATTTCTGAAATGAATGACAGTGCAATAAATGAGAGTAAAAATAACGTATAGTGCGGTGAATTATTCACAACCCTTAACAGATGGACTAACCCACCGAAGAACAATGCATACGGACCAAAAATCAGCGACACGAGAACAATAGGGCATAGCGTCAGGCCCAGCAGGGCATCGCTGCTAAGGAGCGTGTTCTTGTAGATGTAGTTCGCAATCAACCCGCTGAAAATTCCAATAGCTATCTGACACGCTCGAGAGTCAACTTTCTTATGCGCCATCAGATACAGAGAAGGAATTGAAAGAGCAAAATAGACCACGCTGATGATATGAATTGAGCTCGTTATCATAGGCAAAACATCATTATTCATTGAATAATCCTTTACATGTTATTTATTTCATTCCGTTTTAAACACCAATTCATATAAAATAATAATCAAAAAAAAACAATAATTATGGGACCCGGCATTAGACATCGATATTAATTGCAATGACAATAAATAGTTTAAATCCTGTCGATCGTTTTATTTAATAGTCCTGCCGTATTTCTGATATGCATTCCAAAAATAAATAAGTCGAAAGTCTAAAAATGCTTCTTAATAACCGGAAGTCTTAGTCCCTCCCCAGTGCGCCAGCCCCGCAAAATCCCCGCTCGTTCTGATGCCGTTTTATGCCTGCGAATTAACTGAACAAAACTTAACCCAGATCAACCCAAATGAGAATAATTCTCCACTCGTTTCGCGATTAGGAATTACTTTATAGAGACAAGAAAACGTCTCTGGGAGTGACAATGATGAAGCAACTTTATATCCGTTTTACCACAGCGCTGAACAAACCTGATCTGGCCATTTTACTGCTGAGGATCACCTACGGCCTGCTGATTTTTCATGGCTGGCATAAGCTACATGACGGGCTCGGGGGCATTCAGGGCATGCTGGCGGGCTACGGCATTCCGGCGTTCGTGGCGTATGGCGTGATCATCGGTGAAGTGATTGCCCCGATCATGATGATGTTAGGGATTTTCACCCGTCTTGCCGCGCTGTCAGCCGCAGCCACCATGGTTGTTGCGTGGCTGATGGTCGGCATCCACCATACTTTTGCGCTGTCACCGGTCGGCGCCTGGGCGATTGAAGATATCGTGTATTACTTCATGGCAGCCGTCGTTATTGCGCTGTTCGGCAGTGGCCGTTATTCCGTGATGAGTAACCCGTTATACCGCTGATTTTCTCTCTCAGCGTGTTTCGCTAACGAGGCACGCTGAGTTTCTGTAAATGTGATTCACCTTTCCAAAAACCCAGCCCCTTCTTTCCACTGGGTTTTCATTGAAACATCCAATAATGGACGTAAAAAAACGGTAAAGAGGGGGTTTATAGGACAACTCCCCTCTCTGGTTAGAGAGTCCGCCATGTTATACTCACATCAAGAGTCGTATTCGCCCCGCTCAACGCCTACGGATAGCCCTTCAGCTTCGCGATCCCGCCTTTTAACAGTGTCTGTAGACAGTAAAAATTGCGTCAACTTGTGTCTTTCTCAAAACATTTTTGATCGTCAGTTGTCCCAATATTTACCAGACAATCCGTACCGCGGCTGAGCTATCTCGTTACGCGTTACCCCCGGTTTTTTTATGCAGATGATTAGGCTTTTATGACTTCTCCTCGCTTTCGTGCATCGTTCTTACATCCGCGCTACTGGCTCACCTGGTTTGGGCTCGGTGTCCTGTTCCTGCTGGTTCAGCTTCCCTATCCGGTACTTTACCGTCTGGGCATCTGGCTTGGCCGCACGTCTATGCGCTTTCTCAAACGCCGCGTGTCGATCACCCGCCGCAACCTGCAACTGTGTTTCCCGGATTTGCCTGCCGATCAGGTTGAAGCCCGGATCATTAGTAACTTTGAATCTCTCGGCATGGGCTTGCTGGAAACCGGCATGGCCTGGTTCTGGTCTGACGCCCGCGTTAAACGCTGGTTTGACGTCAGCGGCCTGCATAACCTGAAAAAAGCGCAGGAAAACAATCAAGGCGTGCTGGTTATCGGCGTACATTTTATGTCACTGGAACTGGGTGGCCGTGCGATGGGGTTATGTCAGCCGATGATGGCGATGTACCGCCCGCACAACAATAAAGCGATGGAATTCGTGCAGACATGGGGGCGTATGCGCTCCAACAAAGCCATGCTCGATCGCAAAGATTTACGCGGTATGGTTCACGCGCTGAAAAAGGGCGAAGCCGTCTGGTTTGCACCGGATCAGGATTATGGCCCGCGCGGCAGCGTCTTCGCACCGTTGTTTGCCGTTGATCAGGCCGCAACGACCAGCGGGACTTTCATGCTGGCACGTCTGGCAAAACCTGCGCTGGTAACCGTGGTTCTGGTGCGTAAAGCCGGCGGTAAAGGTTACGAACTGGTGATTCAGCCACAGTTAGAAGATTACCCGATTGACGACGAAATGGCCGCCGCGGCTTACATGAACCGCGTCATTGAAAAAGAAATCATGCGTGCGCCCGATCAGTATCTCTGGCTGCACCGCCGCTTCAAAACGCGACCGGCGGGAACACCTTCGCTTTATCGATAGCCGCAAACGCAATAAGATATCAGGCCCGGTGCCCCCGCATCGGGCTTTTTCTTTGAGAAACCTTCAACGCGAGATACCTCTTCTTATGGCTAAAAAAACCGATGCGACACCTTCCATCTTTGATCACCTCAAAGATGACGACAGCTTCGATCTGTGGGGCCGTTCAGGCCTCAGCACAGCGCTCAATAAAGCCAAACCGAAAGCACCGGACAATGAGCAGATTGCCGCCGCGCGTAAACTGATTAAAGGCAGTAAAACGCAGGCCGAATGAAGATGTAAAACCGCGCCTGGCGAACCCACCTCGCGTGGGTTTTTTAATGTCTTTCGTACCGACAAAATGCCTGATGAGAATTTTTCAAACGACAATGTAATGACATTTCTGTAACCTCTCTTTTTACCTGCCCTGGAGAGAAGTGATGAAAAACTCTGTACGTCTGGCGCTGGTCGGAGACTACCACTCCGCGATCACTGCCCACCAAGCCATTCCCCTTGCCATCGACCTCGCAGCACAAAATTTCAGCATTGAAATCCACGCCGACTGGATCGCAACCGACACAATCACCCCTGAAATTCTCAAGAATTACGATGCCTTCTGGTGTGTGCCCGGCAGCCCGTACCGCTCAACCGAAGGCGCGCTGAGTGCCATCCGTTTTGCGCGGGAAAATCGCAAACCGTTTTTGGGAACTTGTGGAGGATTTCAGCACGCCATCATTGAATACGCGCGAAATGTGATGGACTGGCAGGATGCCGGACACGGCGAAACCGACACCGAAGGCCGTCTGGTCATCAGCGCGCTGTCATGTGAAATGGTGGAAGTCAAAAGCGAAATTACCTTTGTGCCGGGCAGTATTCCGGCGCGCGCTTACGGCAAGCTGGAAGTGGAAGAAGGCTACCATTGCCGCTATGGCATCAATACTGAGTTTCAGGCCGCGCTGGACGCACAGCCACTGAAAATGGTCGGTCACGATGCCACCGGCGAAGTTCGCGCTATCGAATTACCCGGTCATCCATTTTTTGTCGCGACCTTGTTTCAGCCGGAGCGCGCCGCACTAAAAGGTCAGCTTCCGCCACTGGTAGCTGCACTGATAAAGTCCCTGCTCTGAGTCATTCCTTTTCTAAATGTCTCTCAGGCCATCCGGTTTGAGGGATTTACTCACCGTTTTGCCTCATTTTTTTACCAAATATGTCACCGCATTTCCCTTACCTTCAAAGACCGCGATCTGCACTCCAATATTGAAATAATCCGCCCCCTTTTAAAGCAGTCACATTGACCGCGCACTCAAACAGGGCAATAAATTTTATAACGCCCGTCAATGTTACTGTGCAATTCCAGTGCGTGACTTGATTGATCGGGCGTTTTCCATGTTGGCACTCCCTTTGCAAAGACAGGTGCAGAGGGCATTGCCCCATAAACAGACAGGGTGCTCCGGCACTCACACAATAATAATTCTCAGTTTTGTCTCACAGGACGCTTTATGAAAAAAATATTGCTCTCAACGCTGATTGCCGCAGCAAGCTTCGTGACACTGGCTGGTCAGGCCCACGCAGGTACCACTCTGGATGCTGTTAAAAAGAAAGGATTTGTTCAATGCGGTATCAGCGACGGCCTGCCAGGTTTCTCCTACGCTGACTCCAAAGGCAAATTCACCGGTATCGACGTTGACGTCTGTCGCGCGGTGGCTGCTGCCGTGTTTGGTGATTCTGAGAAAGTGAAATACACCCCGCTGACCGCAAAAGAGCGTTTCACCGCCCTGCAGTCTGGCGAAGTGGACATCCTGTCCCGTAATACCACCTGGACCTCTTCCCGCGACGCGGGCATGGGCATGATTTTCGCCGGCGTAAACTATTACGACGGTATCGGCTTCCTGACACACCAGAAAGCCGGTCTGAAAAGCGCGAAAGAGTTGGATGGCGCAACCGTCTGCCTGCAAGCCGGTACGGATACTGAACTGAACGTAGCCGATTACTTCAAAGCCAACAAAATGACCTACACTCCGGTCACCTTCGACCGTTCAGATGAAAGCGCCAAAGCGCTGGACTCCGGCCGTTGCGATACCCTGGCTTCCGACCAGTCCCAGCTGTACGCACTGCGTATCAAACTGGGCAAACCGGATGACTTCATCGTTCTGCCAGAAGTCATTTCTAAAGAACCTCTGGGGCCGGTTGTTCGTCGTGGCGACGAAGACTGGCTGGCTATCGTGCGCTGGTCTCTGTTCGCGATGCTCAACGCCGAAGAAATGGGCGTCACCTCTGCCAACGTCGATCAGCTGGCTGCCAATCCAACCACGCCTGACATGAGCAACCTGCTGGGCAAAACCGGCACTTATGGCGCTGACCTGAAAGTGCCTAATGACTGGGTAGTGAAAATCGTTAAACAGGTCGGCAACTACGGCGAAAGCTTCGAGCGTAACGTCGGTCAGGGCAGCGAGCTGAAAATCAAACGTGGTCAGAACGCATTGTGGAATAAAGGCGGCATCCAGTACGCACCACCTGTCCGCTAAATATCCTTTCTACAAGAAGTTGAAAAGTGTTTAAGGAAGCTGATGCACCGGTCGTTCCCCGGTGCATCACTTCCCCTGTTTTACCTGCAGGTCGAGGTTAAAATGTCGCAACGCCCAACCGGAAAAGTCTCGTTCTCGCTGACCAACCCAGCGGTACGTGCCTGGATTTACCAAATTTTCGCGGTGGTGTTGCTGGTAGCCTGTCTGGGTTACCTGCTCCACAACACCATTACCAATCTGACTACACGAGGGATCACCTCGGGATTTGCCTTTCTTGAAAAAGGTGCCGGTTTCGGCATTGTTCAGCATCTTATCGACTACCAGGAAGGCGACACTTACGCCCGCGTTTTTGTTATCGGTCTGCTGAATACCCTGCTGGTTTCCGCACTGTGTATCGTTTTTGCTTCGATTCTCGGGTTTATTATCGGGTTAGGACGTCTTTCCGATAACTGGCTGATCCGTAAAGTGTCGACGGTCTACATCGAGACTTTCCGTAATATTCCCCCGCTGCTGCAAATCTTCTTCTGGTATTTCGCCGTACTGCGTAACCTGCCCGGCCCGCGTCAGAGCCTGAACGCATTTGATCTGGCGTTCGTCAGCAACCGCGGCCTGTATTTGCCGTCACCGGAACTGGCACCCGGCAGCCTGGCAGGCTTTATCGCCCTGCTGCTGGCCATTTTCGGCATCGTCGCGCTGCAACGTTACAACCATTTCCGCCAGATCCACACCGGACGCGTCTGGCATATCTGGCCGTGGGCGATTGTCATGCTGGTTGTCTTTCCGGCGCTGGCGCACCTGATTTTCGGGCCAGCCCTGCACTGGGATATTCCTGCACTGCGCGGTTTTAACTTCCGTGGCGGCATGGTGCTTATTCCGGAACTGGCGGCGTTAACGCTGGCGTTATCGGTCTATACCTCGACGTTTATCGCCGAAGTGATCCGCTCCGGCATTCAGTCTGTTTCGCACGGTCAGCATGAAGCCGCCCGTTCGCTCGGCCTGCCGAATCCGGTCACGCTGCGCCAGGTGATTTTGCCGCAGGCGATGCGGGTGATCATCCCGCCGCTGACCAGCCAGTATCTGAATATCGTGAAAAACTCCTCTCTGGCGGCCGCAATTGGCTATCCGGATATGGTGTCGTTATTCGCCGGTACGGTGCTCAATCAGACCGGTCAGGCAATTGAAACCATTGCCATCACGATGTCGGTTTACCTGATCATCAGTCTGGTGATTTCGTTCCTGATGAATATTTACAACCGGCGTATTGCGCTGGTCGAGCGTTAAGGGAAACCCATGACGATGACAACGCTTCCTCCCGGAGTCAGAGCCGTGAAGCCCGGTACGCCACTGGGTATCGCCGTGCTCTGGGCGCGTAAAAACCTGTTCTCCAGCTGGTTTAACAGCCTGCTGACGCTGTTTTGTTTATGGCTGATGTGGCTGGTGATCCCTCCGCTGCTGAACTGGGTGATTTTCCAGGCCAACTGGGTCGGGACCGCAAGAACGGACTGCACCAAAGCCGGAGCCTGCTGGGTATTTATCCACGCACGTTTCGGGCAATTCATGTACGGGCTGTATCCGTTTGATCAACGCTGGCGCATCAACGTCACGCTGATTGTCGGTCTGCTGACCCTTGCGCCAATCTTCTTTAAAGCCACACCACGCCGGGGACGTTATATCGCCTGCTGGATGGTGTTGTTCCCGATTTTCACCTGGTTCATGCTTTATGGCGGATTCTTTGGCCTGAGCCGCGTCGAAACCCGCCAGTGGGGCGGCCTGACGCTGACACTGATCATCGCTGCCGTGGGCATTGCCGGAGCTTTACCGCTGGGAATTATGCTGGCGCTGGCCCGCCGTTCCCGTCTGCCGATCGTGCGCATTCTGTCGGTGATTTTCATCGAATTCTGGCGCGGCGTGCCGCTGATTACCGTGCTCTTCATGTCCTCGGTGATGCTGCCGCTGTTTATGACCGAAGGAACCAATATCGACAAACTGGTGCGCGCACTGGTGGGTGTGGTGCTGTTCCAGTCGGCGTATGTCGCGGAAGTGGTACGCGGCGGTTTGCAGGCGCTGCCGAAAGGCCAGACCGAAGCCGCCGAATCACTGGCGCTGGGTTACTGGAAAACGCAGGGTTTAGTCATTCTGCCGCAGGCGCTGAAAATGGTGATACCGGGTCTGGTCAACACCATCATCGCGCTGTTTAAAGATACCAGTCTGGTGATCATCATCGGCCTGTTTGACCTGTTCAGCAGCGTTCAGCAAGCCACCGTCGATCCTGAATGGCTCGGCATGTCGACCGAAGGCTACGTCTTCGCCGCCGCCGTCTACTGGATTTTCTGTTTTAGCATGTCGCGTTATAGCCAGCATCTGGAAAGACGCTTTCACACCGGACGTTCCGCACACTGAGGTAAACCATGAGCGACCATCACGTCACTGAAAAACAAAATATGATGATCACGCTGGAAAACGTGAATAAGTGGTACGGGCAGTTCCACGTATTGAAAGACATTAATCTGAGCGTCAAACCGCGTGAACGTATCGTCCTGTGCGGCCCTTCCGGCTCCGGTAAATCAACGACCATTCGTTGCATCAACCATCTGGAAGAGCATCAGCAGGGGCGCATTGTGGTCGACGGCACCGAACTGAATGACGATTTGCGCAATATCGAACGCGTGCGTACGGAAGTCGGCATGGTGTTCCAGCACTTCAATCTGTTCCCGCATCTGACCGTTCTGCAAAACTGCACACTGGCCCCTTGCTGGGTGCGCAAGATGCCGAAGAAAGAAGCCGAAGAACTGGCGATGCATTATCTCAAACGTGTACGTATTGCCGAACATGCCAATAAATTCCCCGGCCAGCTTTCCGGCGGTCAGCAGCAGCGCGTGGCGATCGCCCGTTCGCTTTGCATGAAACCGAAAATCATGCTGTTTGATGAGCCAACGTCTGCGCTCGATCCGGAAATGGTGAAAGAGGTGCTCGACACCATGATCACACTGGCCGAAGAAGGCATGACCATGCTGTGTGTTACGCATGAAATGGGCTTTGCCAGAACGGTAGCCGACCGTGTGATTTTTATGGATCGCGGAGAGATTGTGGAAGAAGCGCCGCCGCTGGAATTCTTTGCCAATCCTAAGTCAGCGAGGACGCGGGAGTTCTTATCGCAGGTTATTCATTAAGCTGAGGCCGCAGCTTGACTGGCATCTGAACGGAATGGTGAAGGTTTCGGTTTCTCGATAGCGCTGTTCGCTTAGCGGCTGCCGCCGAAACCGCCCAAAAGGGGAAAGTGCTTTTCCCCTTTTGGATTTCCCCTCGCTTTTTCAACACGCGCTATTGCTCGCTGGCTATGTTTCAGCCACCACAGTGACAGGCTGGAAATCTTGCCGCTGCGCGGTTCCTTCATTTGGGGATGGCAGCCTCAGGTCTGCAACCTCTCATTCAGCAAGCTTTCTGAAACGCCCGCACGTTCTTAGATTCAAAATCAGTGAGGTTGTGAAGTTAACGTTGAGGCCGGTTCCAAAATATCGCCGGAGGAGAGGTGGAAAACCGCGCGTCTTTTTGCGCGGGTTGTAACCCGAACGGAGGGCACCGCGCAGCGGCGGGATTTTGCGGCTGTCGCTGCGGTACCTGAAACATGGCCAGCGAGCGAAGCGCGCAGTTAAAAAAGCGCGGAGTCCAGAGGCCCGCGCGTTACCGGGTCTCTGGTCGGTGTGGGCCGACGCCCACGACCTTGAATTTGAATTTGAATTTGAATTTGAATTTAAAGTTTCAGATCTTTTTCAAAAGATCATCACCACATCACTACCCCGATCACCGGAGCCGTCACCACCGTCACAACCCCCGCCAGCATCATCACCAGACTCGCCACCACGCCTTCTTCGGCTCCTAATTCATAAGCGCGCGCCGTCCCCGCGCCGTGCGACGCCGCACCCAACCCGGCGCCTTTCGCCAGACCGCTTTTCACCGAAAGCCGCAGGAATAACATGTCGCCGACCGCCATACCGAATACGCCGGTGATCACCACAAACAGCGCCACCAGATCCGGCTGCCCGCCCATTTGCTTCGCCGCCGCCAGCGCAAACGGCGTGGTGATGGACCGCACCGCCAGGCTGCGCTGCACTTCTTCCGGCAACGTCAGTATTTTCGCCAGCCAGACCGAACTGCTGACGGCCACCACAATGGCCGTCAGCACGCCCGCACTTAGCGATAACCAGTGACGGCGGATGACTGCCATATTTTCATAGACCGGCACAGCAAACGCGATAGTCGACGGGCCAAGCAGCCACAGCAACCAGTGCGTTTCGCCGATGTAATCCTGATACGACGTGTGCGTCACAACCAGTAACATCACCAGCACGATGGGCGTAAACACCAGCGGCATCAGCAACAACGTGCGGCGCTGGCGGTAGAGTTTTTTGTTGGCGTAATACAGCCCGAGCGTGATCACGAAACATAAAATGCTAATAAGAAGATCAGTCACGCGATGCCTTCCTCGCCGCCAGACGCTGCTCCAGCCGGTACATTTTATCGACAACTAGCGCCGTCGCGCCGAGTGTCAGAATCGTACTGACACCAATCACCAGAAAGATTTTCCAGCCTTCGATCATCAGCAACTGGGCGTAATTCACTACGGCCACCACCGCCGGAACGAAAAACAGCAGCATTTCGGCCAGCAACCAGCGGGAACCGGCTTTCACCCATTTTACCGGCAGAACGCGGAACATAATCAGCAACAAAAGCATCAGCATACCGACGATATTGGCCGGTAAAGGCAGATGCAGGAAAGTGACAAGACGATCGGCGATAACAAATAACACCGCATACAGCACCACCTGAACGGGGATCTGACAGCGGGTCAGCAGGGACGGCGCTTTCGTGCGCAACGCCAGCAACATGGGAACGACCTCAGAGGACAAAAAAGGGACAAGATTCAGTATACGCTCGCAGGAAACCGGTAAAGAAATGAATTAAAATCATAAAAATAATTCCAATCTGGAATACTTCGTTACTTACCGATCTCAGCGGGGAAGTCAGTGAATGGACGTTCGCACATTACGCTATTTTGTCGAAGTGGTACGCCAGCAGAGCTTCACACGCGCGGCGGAAAAATTATTCGTCACGCAGCCGACCATCAGCAAGATGCTGCGCCATCTGGAAGAAGAGCTGGAATGCACGCTGATCATCCGCGAAGGACGGCGCTTGCGGCTCACCGACAGCGGTCAGGCGCTCTACCAGCGCGGGCTAAATATCCTGGAAGAATTCCGCCAGCTCGAAGCCGAACTGGAAGACATTAATACGCTTAAGCTCGGCCATTTGCGGCTGGGGATCCCGCCGATGGTGGGTACTCAAATCGCGCCGCTGATCGGCAGTTTCCGCCAGCAATATCCGGGTATCGAGCTGATCATTTCCGAATTTGGCGGGCTGACCGTTCAGCAGGCGGTCATCTCCGGTGAGCTGGATCTGGCGCTGACCGCACTGCCCGCCGACGCGGTGCCTTCCATCGCTTCATTGCTACTTTTCAGCCATCCGCTGTGCGTGGTGGTTCCGCGCACGCCGCACTGGCTGAACCGGACGCGTATCGCTCTCAGCGAACTGGCAGAAGAAAGCATCCTGATTTACAACGAAGATTTCGCACTATACCGCCAGCTGATGGACGCCTTTTCCGCACACGGTTTTACGCCCAAAATTGCCGCCCGCAGCGGCCAGTGGGATTTTTTAGCCGCCATGGTACAAACCGGCATGGGCGTGGCGATTTTACCGGAACCTGTCTGTCAGCGGCTGGATAAAAACACGTTGCTGTGGCTGCCGCTTGAACCGCTGATGCCGTGGCAACTGGGGCTCATCTGGCATCAGGGGAGTTATCTTTCCCACAGCGCACAGGCGTGGATTGCGCTGTGCCGGGATTACTGGCCGCAGCCCTGAACGCGGTATTTATACTTTTTTTACGGCGGCAACTTTAATCTTTATGGTGCCGATATATCCTTTTTTCTGCGCATAAATTAATCTCAATTTATCGCCGAAAGGTATGCGTGAAAGAAAAATATGAATCCGACATTCAAGCCTTCATTATTAAAACACTCATCTGCTTTATTCAGCTCTCCGGTAATTTCAAAATCAGTGGCCAATGAAAGCCAGCTGACGCTTGAAAATACGACGTCGGGAAATAATAGTATTTTCCGTCAGGAAGCAGAACGTTATTTATCAAACAACCCGAACACGAAACATATTGATATTTATCTTAATGATATCAACGGTTCGTTCAGGGGGAAAAGGATGAATATCACCTCGCTGCTTTCACTGGAAAAAGGCGCGTATTTTCCTCAGTCAGTTTACTCCATGGATAAAGAAGGCAAAGTGCAGAGTACGCTGAATGATGATCTGGCTGTGAATGAGCCGGACAGAATATGTTTTCCTGTCGCAGGCACCCTGCGTCCGTGCGGCCATCATCCGGCTGAAAATGCACAAATATTACTGACGATGAAAAACGATCAGGGAAATCCCTATTCGCTTGAGCCGCGCGTTATCCTGGAAAACGTGCTGAGTAAATTCCATGAGCATGGTTTATACCCGGTGATTGCACCCGAAATTGAGTTTTATCTCGAAGACGCCCAGAACCGTAACATTCAGAATTCCGGGTGTTTTCATTTGGCGGTTCCGTCAGAACATACTGCGTTTATTGAAGAACTTGAGACGATGGCGACGCGGCAAAACCTGCCTTTATCGGGCATTGTATGTGAGGCAGAAGCCGGTCAGTTTGAATTAAACCTGCAACACTCCGGGCAGGTCGTCGACATTTGCGAGAACGTGCTGGCGCTTCGCCGCTTAACCAGCACCGTCGCCCAAAGGTTTGGATTCAACGCCAATTTTATGGCTAAACCGTATTCGCAGATGTCGGGCAGCGGCCTGCATTTTCATATCAGCCTGAACGACGAACAGGGCAATAATGTTTTTGCCTCCGGCGACAAAAACCTGAATGAAATGATGCGTCTGTGTCTCGCCGGCATGCTTAACCTGATGCCCGCGTCTATGGCGATTCTGGCTCCCAACGTCAATTCATTCAGACGGCTGAGGAAAAACCTCAATGAGCCGCTGTTCAGTTCCTGGGGCTTTAATCAGCGCTCTGCGGCATTACGCATTCCCTGTTCAGGCGAAGCGCATCGCCGCATTGAATACCGTCTGGCGGGGTCGGATGCCAACCCTTATCTGGCGATGGCCACCCTACTGACGGGCATGCTTTACGGGCTGGAAAAAATAGAGGACGACCCGGTTGCCGATCTGACGGCCTGCTCGCCCGTTTTGCCTTTATTCCAGCAGCACGCCCTTGATGAATTCCGGCAATGTCCGTATTTAACCGCGGCGCTGGGCGAGGCATTTTCCCAACAGTGGATCCAAACCAAACTCTCTGAACTGACGTGGTTCGAAAGTATCGTTACTCCGGAGGAAAGCGTATTTTCTTATTAAACCCTTTTTTTATTAAACAATTGATAAATTAATGAAACCCGTACCGCTCTGTTATTTATTTCGCTGAGGTGATTATGTCCCGGTTGATCATTTTATCTAATCGCTGTGAACCCTATACCGGCAGTTCGGAAGACATGTTATTTCATACCCTTTCTGAAATATCCCGACAGCATGCTGCTCTGTGGTTTGGATGGAACGGAAATGTCTCTGCGCGTAAAAGAAAAGAACCTTATCGTCAGATAAAAAGTGAAGGCGTCGGAAAAGTGTCATGGGATTTATCCCCTAACGAATATGATAATTTTTATCAGGGTTATATACACAACGTGCTGTGGCCCGTCTTCCATAACAGACCTGATCTAACGGCCTATAAAAGAGAATATTTCATCACCTGGAAAAACTATAATAATGATGTTAAAAACAGGGTTTCTCCCTTTATAACGCACGATGATGTGATATGGGTTCATGATTATCACTTACTCCCTGTCGCTAAAATGCTTCAGGAAGACAGCCACCGGAATAAGATCGGTTTCTTCTTGCATCAGCCCTTTCCGCCGGGAGATGTATTACGGTCTGTGCCGGAACACGACTGGCTATTTCAGTCATTGCTGCATTATGACTGCATTGGATTTCAGTCGTCCGGCGATATTAATAACTTTATTTCTTATGCATTACGTCATTACCGTGCCGGACAAATTTCGAAAGACGCGATCAAAGTGAATGGCCGGATTATTAAAGTCTGCGTTTTGCCGTGCGGTATCGATAAGAATACCGAATTTCAAAATCAGCAGGAGATACAGAATGTTCGTCATTACCACCGGCAGATCATTATCAGCAACGACATCGTTAATGAAATAAGCGGCGTAGATTGCCGCCTGAACGCCATGAAAAAGTTTCTGGCGCTCTATCCGCAATACCTTCGCGATGTCAGTTTGCTCCAGATTTCAGATCCTTCCGGCGAATATCCGGCGTCAACGGGCGACATGAGTTCGCGTCTGGAGCGGCTATGCGGAGAAATTAACGGGCAATATGGCGATTTATCGTGGTATCCGGTCAACTACATCCACAATAACCAGTGCTCGAGGGCGATGATTTTTGCGCTCTATAACAAAGCGCGGGTGGCGATGTTTACGCCGCTTTCTGAGGGCATGAGCCTGGGGGCAAAAGAGTTTATTCTTGCGCAGAATAAGGAGGATCCGGGGGTTTTGCTGCTGTCGGAATTTACCGGCGCGGCGGAGATGCTGACGGAAGCGTTAATGATCAATCCGTACGATGCTCACGAGACCAGCGAAGCCCTCCATTCCGCACTCACCATGCCTTTGCATGAAAGAAAGCGCCGGCACAGCCAGTTGCTGAACAAGGTAAATCGCTATGATTGCCACTGGTGGGCGACGGAGTTTCTGGCGTGTTTACGCGCTGAGGCAGAACGCCCGCAGCGCACGGTGTTCAGAACGTCTCACCACGGCACTTACGCCCCGCATAATCTCTATTAAAAAAGGCTTCCCGCAACGTTCGCGGGAAGCCTTTTATGGCAGATTAACGCCGGAAAACCGTTGTTTCAGACTTCTTTTTCGACCAGCAACGCTTCCAGCAAATCGAGGTCGTGCAGCAGTTTTTGCAGCGTTTCATTGCTGATTTTCTGGGTTGCGCGCAGATGATAAAGCTCACCGCGTTCGGCCCGCAGTGCGGTAAGACGGAAGCGACGCTCTAAGTTTTCGAGCTTCAGCGCGGTTTCCATATCATCGCGATTCGCCGTCCGCCGTCGCAGTGTGCCTATCACGCGGGAACTGATTTCCTTCAGCGTCTGTTCATCAATGTTTTCTTCGGTATCCGCCGCCAGACGTTCTTCCATCTTATGCAGGCTTTCGATCGCCACTTCTGCCGCGATGGATTTCGCCATGCGCTCTTCTTCACGATAGGTCGTTCCGTCGGCCACGACCACGCCTTTGAGCAGGAACGGCAAAGCAATCACACCGGCAATCAGGGAGAACAAAATGACGCCCGTCGCCAGGAACACCAGCTGATAACGCGACGGGAAGGCCGAACCGTCCGCGAGGAATAACGGGATTGACAGCACACCGGCCAGCGTAATCGCCCCGCGAACACCGGCAAACGACGCCACCCACAACTCACGCGTGCTGTAGCTGCCAAACAGCAGCGGTTTCTTTTTCAGGAAACGGTTGCTGAAATTCTTCATCACCCACAGCCAGACAAAACGCAGGATCAGCAGCGCAAAATAGATAATCCCGACGTCCGCAAACAGGTGCCAGGTGACGATTGACGGGTCATGCGTGGCCTGATCAATCGAGTTCTCCAGAATGCCCGGCAATTGCAGGCCCAGCATGATGAACACCATGCCGTTGAATACGAATTCCAGCATCGCCCAGACACTGTTCGCGCGCAGGCGCATAGCCAGCGGCGCGTTACGGATAATGCCCGACTGGCTGATGGTCATACCGGCAGCCACGGCGGCCAGAATGCCCGACACGCCGATGTGTTCAGCAATCAGATAAGACGCGAACGGCAGCAGCAACAGGAAAACGATTTGTGTCGCCGGGTCATCGCCGCTCCAGCGGCTCATGATGCGCAGCGATTTACTGTACAGCCACGTCACCGCGACACCCGCCATCAGGCCGCCGATGGCGACTTTGAGGAACTCAACGGTCGCGCCGCCGACGGTGAAAATCATGGTGCCCATCGCCACGGCAATCGCAAATTTGAGGGACACCAGGCCGGACGCGTCATTCATCAGCGCTTCACCTTCCAGCACGCCCATGATCGACTTCGGAATGCGGCCCTTGCCCACAATTCCGCCCAATGCCACGGCA
>Ga0153981_1000167_pt1 | contig 19231 bp, 31 predicted proteins | sample TSGA065MetaG_FD_104714 | JGI IMG/M metagenome (GOLD analysis project Ga0153981, IMG submission 104714) | Attine ant fungus gardens microbial communities from Georgia, USA - TSGA065 MetaG | ecosystem: Host-associated > Fungi > Mycelium > Unclassified | place: USA: Georgia, Magnolia Springs State...
AGCAGTACAGCCACTGTAAAAGTAGTATAAGTAGTAGTCCAATCCAAGGAAGAACTCCATCGAGTTCTTCTTGAACATCCACCTAGGGTGATCACTAAGGACATTCACTGTTCATTGATAACACTGTCCTACATTCTGGACACCAAATACTTCTTCTTTCCTCTTCTGATATTTTCTCCTCTACTATTGTGTCCTTTCTTCCACACTTTGTACATTTAACCTTACTTCCTGCTTCATTGTTCCTTCATTTCCATGCCTCTAGACAACTCTTGCACCATACATTCCTCAGTTTCTCTCTAGAGACAAAATACTGTTCTTGGTTTTCCTTTGTTTTGGTGCTTTTATAGTCACACCCTCCACACCCTACAAATATTACCACTTCCTACCTCATCTTCCAACCCTTCCCCTCTAGTGCTGCACTTCTTGGGGGCATACCCCATGTGCTGCTATATTTTTGTGCCTTTCTCCATAAGAAGTGCATTAGTCTCTCCTCTTGTTGTGCCTTTTGTGGACTAACCACATGTGCTGCCTCCTCACTCCTTCTCCTCTCCTTCTCTACCTTTATATTTGAGCACTCCCATTTGAAATGCCCAATACCCCAACATCTGAAGTATTTAACCTCTCCTACCATCTCATTTCTTCTTGTCCTTACTTCTTCTCTTACTCCACATTACTCTGCTTGCTATCACCTCAAATTTATTTTGGGGAGTTAGTTTCCCCTTTATCTCCTCTCTATTCCTGCAGTTACAGACCAGGTGCCTGAACCTTTTACACTCCCAATACACTCTTCCTTCCCTTCTTTCTATCTCTGCCCTTAGTTTGGTGAGAGCACACCATTGGTTGAGCATCCCACTTATGAGAGAGTTATATTGTTCTAGAGACATGATACTACATCTCCAGAGAAGTCAAATAAGGAATGATCTTACTAATATTATGTCTACTGGGGCACAAGATCTTTATCCAGCTAGACATCTACTGTTTTACTTACTACTGCCCTAGTAATATGGTTATACTATCACCCCAAGGAGAAGATCCCTAACCTAAACACCTTTCTAATTATGTAGTGTTATCCCTCTGTGTGTACAGCCTACAATGGAACTTCAGCACAAGGTTTCTACTAAGAATGGCACAAGTATGCTACACAATACCACTCAATTGTGAGGTCAGGTCTCAGACACAATACCTGAGCTTGGTACTGTGCTTCTACTAATAGTCCCTAACTGACTATCAAGTCCTCTTAAGCCTAAGGCCTGGCTATGTCATAGTGGTCCTGAGTTGTGTCACCCAGGTACCAAGGAAAATGAAAGAGTGAGCTGGCAAGGCTCTGTGATGAGCAGTGCCAATAAAGAAATCAAGTTCTGGTGTAAGAACTTAGACTGAGATACCTTAGAACCACTTCTAGTCCAAGCTGACAAGGAGAATTCAATAGAGTTCTCATTTGATTACTGTATACTACTTATACACATTCTATATTTACTTCTATTTATAAAGTCCCATGCATCTCTTTTGAGTTATTCCTTCTCACATGTCCACTGATTATTTAATTAAATGAAAAAGAAAAGAAAAGAAATATAAATAATGACTTAGCTGTTTTGACCATGTCATGATACAGTGTGAGTTTTCTTGGCCCAAACTGAAGCCTACAGTAGCTAATTTTGTGAAGTCATATAATATTTGCAGCAGAAACAAGTCCAGATAGCATAAACCTTATAGACCTTTGACACAACTTCCAATCTTTTCTTAACCTTGGGAGTCAATCTCAATGGATTTCATTAAGCAGCTCCCTCCTTCCAGAGGCTATACTGACATATTGGTAATAGTAGATCAACTGACCAAATAGGCCATTTTTGTACCCACTTACAACTCAATCAATGCCCAAACACTAGCTGATCTTTTCATCTTGTATGTATTTTCAAAACATGGTATACTCTTATATGTCATGTCTGATTGGGGCCCCAAATTCATATCATCTTTCTCAAGATCACTGGCTAGAACCTTGCAGATGAAGCTTTACTTTATCTCAGGCTACTATTCTGAAGCCAACAGTCAGTCAGAGAGAATGAACCAGACTCTCAAATAGTACTTACACATGTACTGCAACTACTAGCAAGACAATTGGTCCAAACTCTTGCTACTAGCCAAACTTGCTTTCAATAAGACAACCTTTGCCTCCACTGGGGTTTCACTATTCTTTGCTAACAAGGGCTATCATCCTTGTCTTCAGTTTCAACCAATAGCTGACTTACCATTAGTAGCAGCAAGAACTTACTCTAACAATTTGGATACAATACTAGCAAACTTGAAATAGACCCTAGTAGACTCCCAGGCACATTGTCAAACCTATGCAGATGCTCATAAATCTACTCCCCTCCAAAATTGAAGTAGGGGATCTTGTATTTGTTTTAGCTAAGTTTATTTAGATAACAAGACTATCTAGGAAATTATCAGAGTGCTGTTTAGGCCCTTTCAAGGTAACAGACAAGCCAAGTGCTCACTTCTACCAGATCAAGTTTCCTCAACATCTTTGTACTATCTATCCTGTGTTCCATATCTCTCAGCTTAAACCTGCCAGCCCCAGCCAGATTCCAAACTGTGTAAACTCACCCTCCCATCTATTAGTATTGATGATGAACTGGAATATAAGATCTCTAAGGTACTCGACTTGAAACTAGACTATTGCAGAAAACCTTCCTTCTCTACTACATTCACTGGGCAGGATATAAGGGTACTGATGAAGAATTTTCTTGGTTAAGCACCTCTGAGCTAGACCATGCAAATGATCTTGTGTATGACTTCCACATGAAATATCTACTCAAGCCTGGTCCAATTGAGTACTCTTCCTAATGTTCACTGGTACTTAAATTCATGTTAAGACCATGGGGGCATGGTCTTAAGGGAGGGGGGGTGCTGTTACACTTCCCTTGCTATCATTGTAACACTTACACTGATCAAGTCCACCTGTCTGGAACTCTCTGAAAAATTGATCTCATCTAGTTGTACTATATAGTTCTAGAGACTATTAAGTACTGATACTTTCTAGTACAATCTTAGTTTTGTTCTCAACTAAGTTACTATCCTGTCCATTTCTGACTCTATCCTTATTATCTTAGTCAATAAAACTATATCATCTGAATTACCAAGATCAAGACTTGACAATACCTCTTTTTTAGTTGATCATTTACAAAATTCTGGACTTCCTCTCTCTTGTTTTTGGACAAAGGGTAAATCCTTCCTTTTTGTGATTTAAATGTCTTCTTGAGGTCTATGGTATGATCCCAGACCTTCCTTGTTGGCATTCTCTCTGATTCTACCTTTCCAAACACTTTTTCTCACTTTAGGAATTTCCATGACACCATTTCTTCAATTTTCCTATGATCTGCTTCAACTTCTTCCTCTCTTCCCCAATCTTTCTTATTGTCTACTGCCCATCTCACAATTTTCTTTTCCTCTAGGGTAGCTACCCTCTTCCCTTTTCTTGCTTCTTTCTTCCCTTTTAGCTTTGTGTTTCTTCTACATAATGGTAGATACCTTATTATTTTAACCTCTGTTTTCCAGTTAATTTCTGGGTTATGGGCTTGTAGCCATAGTATACCCAATATAATGTCTGTTTTTCCTAAGTTATATACATCTATCTGCATTCTTTCTACATGATTTTTGTAGTACACATTTACTTCTACTTGGTGCATTATTGCTCCTGCACTGTTATTTATGCCATCTACATTTCTCACTACCACCAGTCTTTCCAATTTCTGCAGCCTGAATCCATATTTAGCTACCATTTTTTTATCCATAAATATTCCTGTTGTACCACTATCCAAGAGCACCTTTACAGTTATGCCTTTGTATATATTCACATTTTCTACTCCAATATTCAGCCATACCTCTCTCAATATTTTGAATATTCTCCTCAAGTCTCTCTGTCCACTTCCCTCTCTTACTGTACCTTTTGGAACCTCTGTCTGCATGCCGTTTTGCTGTACTTTTCCTTCTGTAGGGTATGGAACCTCTGTCTGCATGCCGTCTTGCTGTACTTTTCCTTCTGTAGGGTATGCTGCTTCCCTCCAGTTCCACCACTCTCTTTTTCTTCCTACCCTACATTCTGGGCATAAGATCCTTCTTCTTTTCTATTCTGATACCTTTTTCACAATTGCATCCTTCCTTCCACATTCTATACACTGTACCCTTGTCATTTCTCCTCTTCTTGCTTCCCCTTCTCTCCAGTTCCATGCTTCTTGGCATAAGCTATACTACATGTTCTTTACTTGTCTTTCAAGGAGGAATCCTTGTCCTTGATTTTTGTAGGTTTGTACTCTCTTGCCTTTATATCCTCCACAATCCACATATGTTACCACCATCTCTTCTGTGATCCATCCCCTTTTAAGTAGGAGTACACTCTCTGGAGGTGTAGTGACTTAGTCTGAGATGACTTAATCACACTCCAAGTCCAAGTTGACAAGAAGAACTCAATAGAGTCCTCATTTGATTGTTGTATACTACTTATACATATTCTGTGTTTACTTCTATTTATAAAGTCCCATACATCTCCTTTGAGTTATTCCTTCTCATGTGTCCATTGATTTTCTAATTAAATGAAAAGAAAAATAAAAGAAATATAAACAATAACTTAGCTGTTTGGCTAAGTCATGATACTACCCCCCTCTCAAGGTTCCTCATCCCAAGGATTTTTACAGCTCATAATAGGGATCACAAATGTTCCCCATTTTGTTGTCATCTTCTTCTGTCCACTCCTTTGTTCCTAAGTCTCCCTATTTGATTTCCTCCTCCTTCTCCTTTACTGTTTCCATTGTTCTTTACCCCCTTGCTCTTCCTCCTTTCTATCTCCTCCTAATCTTGCCCAGTATTCCTCATCATACTTCTGACCATCCAAATAATTTTCTTGCTATAAACCTTCCTGGTAATTCTCTTCTCCTGAAGGTCCCTTCTTCTCTTTCTTGTTTTCTAATATCTTCCATGTCTCTTCTGTACTCCTTTTCAAACTTCTCTATTGTCTCCTTTGCATTTCCCAGGTTTTTCTTTTCTTTCTAAATATCTGACTCCACTGTAAACCCCTTCCATCATACCAGATACTTATTCTTCTCTCTAATCTGTTGCTTATTCAATATTTTCTCAACCTCCTATTTCTCTTCTCTCTTGATTACAACTGGAGCTGGTTGCTCCTTCCTCTGTCCTTCTACTTGCCCTATGTATCTATGTATCCTACCGACATTTACTACTGGATGTATCCTGATTGTACTAGGTAATTCTAATTCAACTACATTTGCTGATATAATTTTCTTTACTTTATAAGGGCCTACAAACCTTTCTATCAACTTTTCCATCCTTCTCCCAACCATTTGATATTTTAGATCTTTGGTGCTGAGCATCACCAAGTCCCCTACTTTATACTCATTGACTTCTTCTCTCCTTCTATCTGTGTATTTCTTCATCTCCTCCTATGCCTTTCCTAGTGCTGTCTTAGCTTTCTTCTGAATCTCTTTCATCTTTGTTACAAATTTCCCTGCTCCTTTATATTTCCCCTTCTTTATTACTTTGAACCCTATCCTAGGATCTTGCCTATAGTTTGCTTTGAAGGGCAATGTCTTTGTACTAGAATGTGCTTTATTGTTGTATGCAAACTCTGCTGTCCCTAACCAGTCCAGCTATTGTTCTTGCCTATAGTCAATGAGCATTCTTAAGTACTGTTCTAACTCCTGGTTGACCCTTTTTGTCTGCCCATCTGTTTGAGGGTAGAATGTTGTTAATATCTTGCTTTTGATCCCTAACATCCTGTTTAGCTCTCTTATTAACCCTGTTATGAACTGGAGTCCCCTATCTGAGATAATACTTTTGGGTAGCCTATGCAACTTCCATATATTATCTCTGAACAACCTAGCTAAACCTTCTGCTGATGTTCTTTCCATGGTAGGAGTAAAATAGACTATTTTTATTAATCTGTCTACTATCACTAAGATTAAGTCATATCCCTGTGCTAATGGCAGTTTATTGATGAAATCTGCTGATATATGTGTCCAAGATTTCTCAGGTATCAAATTGGGCATTAATTTGCCTGCTGGTTATTCTATGTGGTTTTTGTTTCTCTAGCAAGAGTCATACCCTTCCACATATTGTTTCACCTCCTTCATTACTCCTGGCCACCAGAAATTCCTAGTGACCAATTCTACTGTCTTCTACTACACTCTGTGTTCTCCTACTGGCATGTCATAGTGTAATCTAATGATTTTTGCCCTCAGCTTATCATCTTTAGGTACATAGACCTTCCCTTCTTTGTACATGATACTATCTACTTCTCACCACTCCTTATCTCTCAGCATTTTTATCCCTGCTTGCTTCATTTCTTCAACTGTCTTTACTACTTCATTGTTTTTTACTCTTGACTGCCTTGCTTTTTCTAGTAGATCCACTTCTTCTATGATTATCTCTACTTCTTCAGTCTTTTGTACTTCTAGCTATTCTGGCTTAACCAATGTTTCATCCTCATTATCTCTTTCCACTCCAACCTCCCAATCTGGCCTCCTACTCAGGCTATCTGCCTTTCTCATCTTGCTCCCCAGAACATGTTTGAGTGTAAAGTCAAATCTAGATAGGTATAGAGCCCATCTTGCTTGCCTCCTATTTAACTTCTGCACCTTCATGAAATATTCAAGATTTTTGTGGTCTGTCCAAATCTCAAATTTTGTAGTTGTTCCTTCCAGAAAGTGCTTCTATGCTTCCAAGCATCTAACTACTGCCAACATTTCTTTGTCATATATCTCATAGTTCCTTTCTATATTACTTAGAGATTTTGAAATGAAAGAAACTGGTCTCTACATCCCATCAGAGCACTTTACTGATAATACTCCTCCAGTAGTGTAATTTGAAGCATTTGTTTCTACTCTAAACTCCTTGTCTAAGTCTGGAGCTGCTAGTACTGATCTGGTTATAAAGATCCTTTTAAGCTCATCAAATGTCTGCTGTTGCTCTCTTCCCCATTGCTACTTTATATCTTTTCTAGTCAGCACATTCATTGGCTTTGCTACCCAAGCAAAATCTTTGATAAACCTCCTATAGTAGTTTACGAGACCCAAAAATTTTCTAATATCTTTTATATTCTTTGGCTCTGGCCAACTTAGCACTTTGTCCACCTTTTTCTTTTCCATTTCTATTTGATTGGGTCCTATAATAACCTCTAGGAATCTGACCTTCCTTACTTTCTACACACACTTCTCTGGTTTGATGTATAAGTTATTTTCTTCTAGTCTTTTCAACACCTCTTCTACTATTTTATTGTACCCTTCCTCTGTCTCTGTCCCTACCAACATATTATCCACAAAGGCTGCCACTTTCCCTTTATTGATTATATCTCTCAGGATTTTGTTCATCATTGTCTAGAATGTAGCTAGTGAATTTATTATCCCAAAGAACATAACCATCAGTTCAAAGGACCCCACATGTGTTATGAACACTCCCTTCTACTCATCTTCCTCTTTTATCCTTACATTGTTGAAACCCCACTGCAAGTCCATTTTAGTGAATACTCTTTTACTCCCTATGTTATCTATTAAATCCATAATCAATAGCAGCAGGTAGTTGTTCTTTACTGTTTGATCATTTAAACTACAGTAGTCCATCACCATCCTTTTACTCCTATCCTTCTTGCCTACAAAGAATACTGGCAATGTCTGAGGGGATTTCAATGGTCTAATATACCCCTTTCTTAGTTGGTTGTTTACAAAATTCTGAACTTCTTCCCTTTCATCTTTGGATAAAGGATAAATTCTTTCTTTTCATGGTTTAAACATCTCCTTGAGATCTATGGTATAATTCCAAATTTTTCTCATTGGCATTCTCTCCAATTCCACCTTCCCAAACACTTTTCTCCACTTTAGGAATTTTCTTGGGACTATCTCCTCAATCTTTCTATGGTCTGCTTTAATTTCCTCTTCTTTCCCCCAATCTTTCTTATCATCTATTGTCCATCTTACTATCTTCTCCTCTTCTAGTATCACTACTCTTTTTCCTTTCTTTACTTTCTGTCCTTCTTCCCCTTTCATATTTCTTCCACATAATGGTAGACATCTGGTCATCTTGACTTCTCCTGTTTCCCAATTAATTTCTAGGTTGTATGCTTGCAACCACAGCATCCCCAGTATAATGTCTGTTCCCCCCAAATTGCACACATCCATTCTCATCCTTTCTACATGGCTTTTGTAATATGTGTTCACTTCTACTTGGTGTGTAATAGCCCTTCCACTGTTATTTGTCCTATCTATATTTCTGACCATTACTGGTCTTTCTAGCTTCTGCAACCTAAATCTATACTTTGCTGCTATCTTCCTGTCCATGAACATCCCTGTCACACCACTATCCAGGAGTGCTTTTACTGTTATGCCCTTATATGTATCTACCTTCTCTACTCTTATATTTAACCATACTTCTCTTAGTATTTTGAATGTTCTCCTGATGTCTCTTTGCTTGTTCTTCCCTTTTACTATGCTTTTTGGAACTCCTGTCTACATGCTGTCCTGCTGTACTTCTTCCTGTTTAGGGTGCATTGCTATACTCCAATCCTACTATGGCTGTTTTTTTCCTGTCCTACATTCTGGGCACAGAATCCTCTCTCTATTCTTCTTTGATACCCCTGCTACCATATCTCTTTATCTATATTGAGTACACTTTACTTTAACTGCTCCTTTTTTTTCACCAAATTTTCTCTCCACCTCTACACTTCAAGACATTGGCTACACCAAATATTCTTCAGCTGTTCTCCAGAGACAAAACCCTGTCCCTGGTTCTCTTGTGTTTTGGTGCCTTTGTACTTGCACCCCCTGCACTCCACGAGTGTTACCACCTCCCACCTTGTCTTCCATCCTTGCTCTTCTAGAGCTGCACTTCTTGGGGGCATACCTCTCTCACCACAATACTCCTGTACCTTTCTCCATAAGGAGCATGCTGGCCTCTCCTCTTGCTGCACCTTTTGCAGACTAACTGTACATACTGCTTCCTTACTTCTTCTCCTTTCCTTCTCAACTTCAATATTTGGACACTTCCACTTGTAGTGCCCCACTCTCTAACATCTAAAACATTGTATTTCTTTCTCTGCTATCTCCTGTTTCCTCACTTTCACTTTTTCTCTTACTCCATACTGCATCACCCTACTTACTATCACCTCAAATCTACTCTGGGGAATTGGTTTCCCCTTTGTCTCCTTCTTCTTATTCCTGCAGTTACAGGCCAGGTGTCTGAACTTTCTACATTTCCAACATATTCTTCCTTCCCTTCCTTCTATTTCTGCCCTTAGTTTAGTGAGAGTCTGCTGTTGATTGAGCATGCTGCTCATGAGAGAGTTATATTGCTCTAGAGACATAGTGTTAAGTCTCTAGAGTGTTATGAGAGCCCCAAAATGGAAATAGTTTCCCATGCATCCAAACACCTAATCCACAACCTCAAATCATACAATGGGGTTAAGATATAAATAGCAGGGGACTTAGGTAATCCTATCACATGACAAGTCAGGTGATTATAGAACATTCTGGAAAGGACATGTGATTGTGGGACTGTAAAGTACAGCCACTGTAATTGTAGTATAAGTAGGACTACAATCCAACAAAGAACCCCATCAAGTTCTTCCTGAACAACCATCTTGGTTGAGCTCTAAAGTCTTTATGACTCCATGCTAACACAAGAACTCAATAGCCCATCGTCGACCCTGCATCTCATAGCCTTGACATCCCTATTCCTACTTACTCTCTTATTACCCTTGCTAGTGAGTACAGCACTCACAAGCATCTTGGATAGCAGGCCCTAGCTATAAAGGGGACTTCACTGTTAGTTAGGGACAGTGGGTAGACAGCCTGGACAAAGCTCATGTCCCTGCCTAAGACCTGACCTCCATACCGAACAGGCTTGTATTTAGCTTCTTCACTATCAGCTCCGTGCTACTGGTTCATTGTAATCAGTCTATGCAGGAGAATGACAGAAATCTCCTAAAGGCCTATCTAGCTTAGGAATTCCCTTCTTAGGGATAATACTGTTTTACTCTTCTTAGTTGATAGTTAGCTATAAGTGCAGATGAAGAAGATTGCTCATTCTCTTACGAGGAATCATTATTATCATCACTATCATCATTACCATTGCATATATCCTGACAACAGCAGCAACCCATGGGGCAACCCACCACCCCTACACCACAGGCTTCACCCACCAGGGAGGAGCAACTCCTCACCCTAATCACTGGCCTGCAACAATAGGTGGCCATCCTATTGCAGCAAAACAGAGGAGCCAGAGTGGAAGTAACCAAACCTCCCTTATTCAGTGGAAGGATAGAGGAAGTGAGCACATTCATTAATGTAGCTCATTTGTATTTGAGCATGAGAATGACAGGGGAGCCAGAAGCAACAAGGATGGCCTGGGTGCTATTCTACATACAAGGAGGGGTGGCAGAGGCATGGAAGGACAATCTATTGGATGAATTATCAAAAGGAGAGTCAGAAGTGGAAACTGCAGAGGAGCTATTCTGAAAGATAAGGAATGAGTTTGGAGAGACAGAGGAGGAGGAAAGAAAGATAGAGCAGCTGAGAACGGTTGAACAAGGGGGGAGAACTTGTGATAAATATGTCCAGGAATTTAGGAAGGTGGCTAGAGGAAGCAGCTATGAGGGACGACCCCTCATCAAGGAGTTCAAAAGGGGGCTAAGTGGAATGCTGAGGAGGAAACTAGCAGAGGCAGAAACTCCTCCTAGTATGATAGAAGAATGGCAGGAAAGGGTAGTGAGACTAAACAGGAATCAGAGACAGAGCAGAGCAGAGGAAAGGATACTAGGGAGGAATATGGTGTGCCCACAGGGAAATGCACAGCCAAGAGAGGGCTTGGGAGGAGAATCTTATGGAGGAAGAGGAAGACAGATTACATGGAGGCCAGAATAGAGGAGGATACCAGAATAGAAGCCAACCAGGGCTAGGAAGAGACCCCAATGCAATGGATGTAGATAGAGAAAGAGAAGGGGATAGAATGTATTTTGTGTGTGGAAAATGGGGCCACATGGCCAAAAACTGTTGGTAGAGAAAAGAAAGGAAAGACAGGATAGTAGAAATGCTACAAGAGTCAGCAAAAGACAATGGAGGACAGTAAGCTCCCAGCTGGCCTCCTCAAATATGTACAGTGTACTGTTTCCAGAAAAGCTGGGAAATAAAATTTCTGGATCAAGCAACACTGAGGGAGTAAGAGAGGTGCAGTGTACACTGCAACCACTGAGAGAAGTATGGATGGAAATAGGATTGGAAAAGCTGGAGAACCATGAGGGGGTAGTAGCTAACACACTACTCAATAGTGGTGCAACCAGGTTGTTCATGGACATCCAATTTGCAAAAAGAAAAGAGTTCAAATTGGAAAGGCTGAAAACCCCTTTATTGGTACAGAATGTAGATGGGACAGTAAATGTGGGAGGAGCAATCATGCACCAGGTTGAGTGCAATATGTTCTTCAAAGGACATGTAGAAAGAGTAAGGATGGACATCTGCAACCTAGGAAAAACAGAGGTAATACTAGGTATGCCATGGCTAGCTGCCCACAACCCAGAAATAGACTAGGAGAGAGGGGAGGTAAAGATGACGAGATGTCCACCTATATATAGGAGGACAAAATGGGGGGAAAAGAGGAGAGAAGTTAGAAAAACTGAAGGAGAGAAAGAAGTAGAGAAGTTAGTACCAAAAAGGTTTTGGAAGTGGAAGAAAGTATTTGGGAAAATAGAATCAGAAAGGATGCCTGTGTGAAAGACCTGGGATCATGTGATTGAATTAAAAGAGGGTTTTGTGCCAAAAAAGGGGAAGGTATACTCACTATCAAGGGAAGAATGAGAAGAGGTCCAAGTATTTGTGGAAGACCAATTACAAAAAGGATACATTCAGCTATCCAAATCACCACAGATGTTGCCAGTACATTTTGTAGCCAAAAAAGATGGAAAACAATGAATGGTACAAGACTATAGGCATGTAAACCAGTGGATGGTCAAGAATGGGTATCTGTTACCATTGATTGCCAATATCCTGGATGGAGTGGGCAGTAAGAAGATCTTTACGAAACTGGATCTAAGATGGGGATACAACAATATCAGGATTAAAGAGAGAGATGAATGGAAGGTAGTATTTACAATACACATCAGAGCTTATAAACCAACTATAATGTATTTTGGTCTCACAAACTCCCCTGCTACCTTCCAGACAATGATGAACAATCTGTTTTGTGATATGATAAACCAAGGGAATACAGCCACCTTCATAGACAACATCATTGTGGCAACAGAAACAGAGGAGGGGTACAATGAAATAGTAGAGGAAGTGTTAAAGTAGCTTGAAGAAAACGATCTCTTTGTAAAACCAGAAAAGTGTAGGTGGAAGGTAAAGGAAGTGGAATTCCTGGGAGTAGTGATAGGACCAAGGGGAGTGGAAATGCAAAGGGAAAAAGTAGAGGGAGTTCTAAACTGGCCAACACCAAGAAACATAAAAGAAGTGCAGAAGTTTTTGGAACTTGCCAACTACTACAGGAGGTTCATTAAAGACTTTGCAAAACTAGCGGCGCCACTATATGTGTTGGTTAGAAAGAAAGAGAAATAGAGATAGGAAGAGGCACAGGGAAAGGCATTCAGAAAGCTGAAAGAAACCTTCATGACAGAACCAGTCCTGGCAATACTAGACCTAGACAAGAAAATGCAAGTAGAAGTGGATGCATTGGACTACACAATGGGGGGAGTATTGTTGACAAGATGTGAGGATGGAAGGTGGAGACTGGTGGCCTTTATCTCTAAGTTGTTAAATGCCACAGAGTGAAACTATGAAATTCACAACAAGGAAATGCTGGTAGTTATCAGATACCTAGAAGTGTGGAGGCACTACTTGGAAGGAGCAAAACTGGAATTTGAAATCTGGACAGACCATAAGAACCTCCAGTACATTATAACAAGCCAAAAACTGAATTGAAGACAAGCAAAATGGGCCTCATACCTATCCCAATCCAATTTTACACTAAAGCACATTCCAGGAAAGAGCATGGGGAAGGTAGATGGATTGAGCAAGAGATCCAATTGGCAGGAGGGAGTGGAAAAAGACAACAAAGATCAGAAGTTAATAAAGCATGAGTGGATCAGGGGAACAGAAACAGTAGTAGAAGAGGGAAACCTAAGGGAAAGAATCAAAAGGGCACAGGAAGAGAACAAAAGAGTAGTAAAAGCAGTAGAAGAATTGAAGAAGGCAGGAATAAAAACATTGAAAGATGAAGAATGGGGGATCGAGGATGGGATAGTAATAAAGAAAGGAAGGATATATGTACCAGAAGGGGAGCTCAGGAGAGAAATAATCCAGTTGCACCACAATACCCCAGTAGAAGGGCATGGAGGGAGATGGAAGATGACAGAGTTGATCACTAGGAATTACTGGTAGCCAGGAGTAATGAAGGAAGTGGGAAAATATGTAGAAAGATACAATGCTTGTTAAAGATACAAGAATCGAAGTGAAGCACCAGCAGGAAAACTAATACCTAACACAATCCCAGAGAAACCATGGAGTCATATTTCAGCAGACTTTATTACTAAACTACCATTAGCTCAGGGATATGACACCATCTTAGTAGTATATGACCAATTTAGTAAAATAGCACACTTTATAACAACTACGGAAAAAACATTGGCAGAAGGTCTTGCAAGGTTGTTCCAAGATCATATATGGAAGTTGCATGGGCTCCCAGAAAGCATCATATCAGACAGAGGAGTACAGTTTGTGGCAGGAATAATGAGAGAGCTAAACAACTTGTTGGGAATCCAGACAAAACTCTTGACAGCCTATCACCCTCAAATGGATGGGCAGACAGAAAGAATAAACCAAGAGTTGGAGCAGTATCTGAGGGTCTTTATTGGCCATAGACAAGAACAGTGGCCAGATTGGTTGGAAACAGCAGAATTTGCATATAACAACAAAGTTCATGCAGCAACAAAAATATTGCCATTCAAAGCAAACTACAGTCAAGACCCAAGGATAGGATTCGAGGGGAGAAGAGGGGGGAAGTACGAAGTAGCAGGAAAGTTCATAGAAAGGATGAAGAAAATTCAGGAAGAAGTAAAAGCAGTGTTAGAAAAGGCACAGGAAGAGATGAAGAAGTTTGCAGATAAAAGGCAAAGAGAGGGGGAAGAGTATAGAGTAGAAGACTTAGTACTACTAAGTACAAAGGACTTAAAATGGCAGATAAAAGGAAGAAGATTAGAGAAGTTGACTGAATGATTCGTGGGGCCTTATAAAGTCAAGGGGATCATCTCAAGTAATGCAATAGAATTAGAATTACCTAAATCTATTAGAATACACCCTATAGTTAACATAAGCAGAGTATGTCTTTATAAACTACAGGTTAAGGGGTAGAAGAAGATATTGCTGAAACCAGTCATCATTGAGGGAGAAGAAGAATCTGAGGTGGAAAAGATCTTAAACAAAAGGATGATAAGAGGGAAGAAAAAGTTCTTGGTGAGATGGAAAGGTTATACAGCAGAAGAAGACATCTGGGAAAATAAAGAAAATTTGAAAAATGCAAAAGAGATGGTAAAGGAGTTTGAGAGAGAGTACAGAGAAGAGGCCAAAGAACTAAGATGACAGGAGCAGAAGGAAGAAGAGAAGGAGTTTAGCCAGGAACTACCTAGGGAATTCACAGCAAAATTATTCTATGGATGGAGGAGAAAAAGATATGAAAAAGAGAGGGAAAAGAGATGGGATGAAAATTGGAATCGATAGAAAAATTCCTCGGAACAAGGAAACTTGAAGGGGGGCCATGTTATGAGAGCCCCAAAAGGGAAATAGTTCCCTGTACATTCAAACACCTAATCTATAACCTCAAATCATACAATAGGGTTAAGATATAAATAGCAGGGGACTTAGGTAATCCTATCACATGACAAGTCAGGTAATTATAGAACATTCTGGAAAGGACATGTGATTGTGGGACTGTAAAGTACAGCCACTGTAATTGTAGTATACATAGGACTGCAATCCAACAAAGAACCCCATCGAGTTCTTTCTGAGCAACCATCTTGGTTGAGCTCTAAAGTCTTCACAACTCTACACTAACATAGAGAGGTTGAAATAAGGAATGATCTTACTAATGTTACATCTACTGGGGCACAAGATCTTCATCTAGCTAGACACCTACTGCCCTACCAACTACTGCCTTAATAATATGGTTATACTATTACCCCAAGGAGAGGATCCCTAACCTAAGCACCTTTCTAAGGATATAGTATTACTCCTCTGCATGTACTGGTCACAATAGACCACTAGCACAAGGTTTATAAGATGAAGGCTACTACTCTATCTACCAATACTCAATTGCAAGTTCTGGCCTTGATCACAATGCCTGAGCTTGGTACTGTGTCTCCACCTTCAGTCCTTAACTGACTAATAAGCCCCCTTAAGTCTAGGGCCTGGCTATGTTGTAGTGGTCCTGAGTTGTGTCACCTAGGTACTGAGAAAGATAAGAGAGTAAGTTGGCAAGGCTCTGTGATGAGCAGTGCCAGTGAAGGAATTGAGTTCTGGTATAGCAACTTAGCCTGAGATGACTTAATCACACTCCAAGTCTGAGTTGACAAGGAGAACTTGATATAGTCCTCATTTGATTGTTGTACACTACTTATACATATTCTGTATTTACTTCTATTTATAAAGTCCCATACATCTCCTTTGAGTTATTCCTTCTTATGTATCTGTTGATTTCCTAATTAAATAAAAAGAAAAAGAAAAGAAATATAAATAATAACTTAGTATAAGACCTTAGACTTGTGACAACTTAGATCCCCTTCTAGTCTGAGTTGACAAGGAGAACTCAATAGAGTCCTTATCCAATTGCTTTATACTACTTATACACATTCTGTATTTACTTCTATTTATAGAGTCCCATGCCTCTCCTTTGAGTCATTCCTTCTCACACATCCATTGATTTCCTAATTCAAATAAAAAGAAAAGAGAAAGAAAAGAAATAATGACTTAGCCATTTGGCTGAGTCATGACAAACTGTAATTATATTAGCAACTTCAATGTATGGGTTATCTTAATCTATATATCAGGTTCTTTATGATATGAGTAACTTTATATTGAGATATAGCTGGATCAATGCAATAATCTGTATGTGCATAGGATAATTATTTTAGATGAGTTGGTTGTTGAAAAAAAATTGAGTTGAGTTGTACTCATGCTTTTTTTTGTAGTGCTGATGCTATTCAAGGTCTTTCTTTTGCTTTATGTTATGTATATGCCTGTGCTACCTGCTTTGTTTCAATTCTAGCACCTATTTACTGTGACTTTTGTTAAATCTGTGACCAATCCTTTTTTAATTACTCTCACAACAGATGTGGACATTGTCTGTACCCATGGAAGACATCACTTTACACCTGATTTCAAGCTCAGCAAATCTCTTTCCCAGGTTCAATCTGTCAATGTATATAAGGAGAAGTACCAAGAGATCTACCTGTGTTAGAAGAAGATGATGTTCTTTTCTGTACATGACCTCTTGATTAACAAAGAGTAGTCTAATTTAGCTTGATCCAGTAAACATGGCTGAATCTCCAAGCAAACTCTGATTTGCCCAGTGATTGTGATAGATACATTAAAGTTGGTCCCAGATCAAAAGAACACAGATAACATTGTGAAGTATGGGTATTTTTTTGAATGAATGACTTGGAAATAAATGAATCAAATATACTTGAGTTTATTTGGGAATGTGTACAAATGATAATTTTGTGGAGTGCATCTTGATAAAAATGTATTCTGAGGTATTGTAGTTGCCAGTACAACAGCAGTAAAAAATTCCAGAGGAAAAAATTATATAATTTCAGTTGATTGAACAACATCTCCCTCACAAGTTTTTGGTATCTTGGTCCTTTGGACCCATCCATCTCCTATGGTTGATGATGATAATGACATAAAAACATTAGAAATATTGGTACCACTCATCAAAGGATGGTAGTTTTTCCTTTACTGGACTTAATTTGCATATGCTATGAATTGAAATATCCTTGACTTTTGTTTGATGTTGAAAGTACATGTACAGCAAATATCATATGCTACATGGATTATTATGTCATGAAACTAGAATCCTGTTATAGGTACAAAAAATCCTTTTGTCCTCTAAACCAGACAATCCACCACAATGCTCCTAGGCCAAAGAGGGCCCAACCAACAACAGCATGGGTCCAATATGGCATACTCTCATATGGTTCTGCATCTGCAGGTAGGGAGATAAAAGGGACAATGAGTAAGAAGACATTTGTAGTGCCAAAGAAGAGTACTGCCACAAGGGTGTAAGCTGAAAGATAATGCCAGTCATGCTCGAGATATTCATCCATATGAGATGGCAATAGGAAATGAAGGTAAATCAAGCCAAAGGAGATGACAGTACTGATTACTGCAAGTGAATATGATGCCTATCCAAAATAACATTAACAATCTTAGCACTGAGGAGCTTGCAACTTACAAGATTGATAACAAGGTTGCATGTATCTCTACATAGAACAAAGAAAATAATAAGGATACATAGAATCCAATCTAATAAAGTCAGTTTGAGAAAAACTGTTGAATGTATCAAACATGACACTAACAAAGACCAAGTCTGGCAAGTGGAGCATTGAAAGGTTTGTTGAAACCAAGTACTTTGCTAAATGGTAACACTCCTTCTTTACCAAGTTCTTTAGACATGTTCCTTTCTCTTTCCTCCTACCTTTTCCCTTTTCCCTTGTCTTTAGAACTTTTGCCATTGCAATGACATTGTCCACCACCTCACAGACAACCCCCAGCCCTAGCCTTTCCTCTCTCACACCACTCCTGACTACCTCCTTGCTGCAAAGAACCTCCAGCATAGGCTTGTAGCACAAGTTAAGACCTTAGTATTACCTTTTGCAAGAAACAGCATATCTATCTGCTCCTTCTTCTTCTCCTCAGACAAATTTGCCAATGATAGGTAAACTGAGCTTGGTAGCAATGGAATAGTGGGCAAGGAGGATGGTGGCAGTACCATCTGAGACCTGGGAAGCATTATTCATGTAGGTAGAGCTGTTCTTGATAAAGGCAGATTTGAGCTTGAAAAGACTCTCAGCTATGACACCATTATTAATACTGTTGTCATAGTCTACAGCAATGTTGACCACTTTCTCCATCTTGGGGTCAAGACATTCAGAGGCTGGACTGACAGCTACTTGGACAACAGTATGGTCCTTTAGAGGGGCTTGGAAGGTATTCTGTCCAGGGTTGTAACCATGAGGGGGAAGTTCATGACTGCTGAGATCCTCGAGTTTAAAAAGCTTACCATCACTGCTAATGAGTTTGTCAGTGACAAGGTTGAAGGTAAGCCAACCAGTAAAGGACAAAGTGGGAACAATGTCAGATGAGGCAACAAAGGCATGAGTAGCAGGGTTAGCATTGTTCTAGACAGTGAAGTTATAGTTGTAGAAAGTGATAACTGCATTAATTAATCAATGTCACATATTCCAGAAGTGAAAAACCACACTCACTTGAGTTGACCTTATCCTTCTTAATATTTTGCCAGTTCCACTGACTGATACAAATGCTACAAGCATTGGTAAGGACAATGCCACCTGCTCCCTCAAAGGTTTTGATGAGACTGTCATGAGCAATGGTAGCATGGACTTGTTTAGATCTCAGCCATATAATTGTTGAAGGGAAAAAGGAAAGTTATGGCACCAATTTTAGCACCATGCAAATTGAAACAGAGAGCTGTAGATAATAAAAGGTATATATAAATGACAATAAACCAGAGGGGAAAACATACATTGAACATGTCCAATGCTGATTGTATGTCTGCATCACAGGCATTAATTTTGTACTAGATATCATCTCATTTCAGGTATTGTTTAATAAAGGGTTAATGTGCCTCTTTGATCAAGAGTTGTTTGACATTTTCAAAAGCTCTGATGATATATCATAAGATCTGGAATAACTGAACAATAGAGAATACCAACTTCTGCAGCTTATTGAGAGGTCCCTGTAGCTTGATGGTAATGGAACTTCCTACATTATGGACTTTCTGACAAACTGAAATGGGAGTTTTGGCACACTGTTCAGTCAGTCATAAACAATTCAAAGTATTTAGCTAAACATATCTGATGATCTATACAATTGGACATTCCAGGAAAAGACTTACATTAACTTTCTGCACTGCATCCTAGATTTCAAGTAATGACCTTGCTGTACAG
>Ga0153981_1000170_pt1 | contig 18715 bp, 29 predicted proteins | sample TSGA065MetaG_FD_104714 | JGI IMG/M metagenome (GOLD analysis project Ga0153981, IMG submission 104714) | Attine ant fungus gardens microbial communities from Georgia, USA - TSGA065 MetaG | ecosystem: Host-associated > Fungi > Mycelium > Unclassified | place: USA: Georgia, Magnolia Springs State...
CAATAGCCGCCTTTGTGTTTAATCAAATCCGCAAGGCGTTGCGGCAATTAGTGGATTATTTAGGTAGCGCCATGAGAACTAACGAGCAATATGTGGCCTCCCTAGCGGCTATCAAGGGCAACCTTTTAACTGCATTTCAACCAATCTACGAAATAGTCATGCCCGCCCTTAATACTTTTATGGCAGGGCTGGCGCGGGTTACGGGGTATCTTGCGGCATTCATTAGCTTTATAACCGGCAAATCGCTAAAGGCAAGTCAGGACGCAGCAGAAAGCCTATACGATCAAGTTGACGCAATGGACGCGCTCGGAAATTCCGCGAAGAAAGCGGCTGGACGGTTGGCCTCGTTCGACACGATCAATCAACTTGCGGCGCAGACTTCCGAGGATAGCAAGATCGCTCCTGATTTTGATTATGACCTATCAGAAATGGAGGATTTTTTTAGCCGGTTCGATAAGATTGCAGATGCTTTTTACGGTATGGGCGAAAAGCTTTCAGACACAATAACCAATTTCCTCAATAATATTAATTGGGATAAAATCCAAAGCAATGCCCGCAATATCGCACAAAACATTGTTGATTTTATCAACGGATTCCTTGACGATCCCGCCCTATGGATAGCAGCCGGACATACGATTGCGCAGGGATTAAATACAGCACTTATATTCCTTGATACGCTACTTGCGGGATTGCATTGGGAAACCTTTGGGCGCAATTTCGGCATGATGCTAAATACCATTGTAAGTGAATTTGATTGGCGGCTTTTAGGAAAAACGATGGCCGATGGCATTAATGCTATATTTGGCTTTTTGCTTAGAGCCATTGAAACATTTAATTGGGCGAACCTGGGAAACAAGCTTGCTGATGCGCTACTTTCTTTAACCAATACCGTGAAATGGGATCACATAGCCCTCACGCTTTCAAAAGGCTTGAATGGCGTATTGCTGACACTCTATACATTCCTAACATCATATCCGTGGGGTAATCTAGGCTCTACATTGGCAAACTCTCTGAATCTAATGGTATCAACCATTAGGTGGGCCGATATAGGCGCGACAATCGCAGCGTTTTTCAATTCCGCGATTAGTTTTCTGCTTAACGCTGTAACTGATTTTAGATGGGGTGATTTGGGCGCTGGTTTGGCCGGAGCAATAAATAAATTATTCCATGATATCAAATGGGCCGACTTGGGTAAACTGGTTTCAAATTTCTTTAAGGGCGTTCTTGATTTTCTTAGTAAAGCAGTACAAGAAACGGATTGGCGAGGAATCGGAAAAAGCATAGGTGAATTTTTAGCAAATATTGATTGGGTTGAGATTCTAAGCAAGGCAGGAAGATTTATTGGTAATGCCTTAATCGGAATCTTGAATGGTCTATCACAAGTCATACAAACGGTTGATTGGCAAGCTATAGGAAATGCCGCCGCCGCGTTCATAGCAAGTATTGATTGGTCTGGCCTCACTTCTGCATTGTTTGAGGGCATAGGAAGCGCTGTCGGCGCGGTTGTTCAATTATTATACGGTTTCATTGAAGATATCTGGAATAATCTAATTGATTGGTGGCATGACGTAGCCTTTGAAGATGGGAAATTTACAATTCAAGGCTTGCTTGATGGTATTTGGGAGGCAATTAAAAATATAGGCCAGTGGATTAAAGATAATATTTTTGATCCATTTATTAAAGGGTTCAAGTCTGTGTTTGGGATCGCTTCTCCGTCAACCGTCATGATGGAATTAGGCGGCTATATCATAGAGGGATTAAAGCAGGGATTGGTGGGATTGTGGGATAAGGTAAAGGACATATTCACCAACACTATTGATAATATCAAGAAAACCTTTTCCCTTGATAACCTAAAGTCCATTGGTTCAAACGCCGTAACCGGATTAATGAATGGCCTTGAATCTATCGGCTCCAAAGCGTCGAAATGGGGTTCCGGTATTCTTGATGATGTTAAAAATACATTGGGGATTCATTCTCCATCAACCGCTATGTTAGAGATAGGCAAGTATCTTGTACAGGGTTTGGATAACGGAATATCTAAGTCTATGGGTTCCGTAACAACGGCGTTTCAAAATTTGTGGGATGGCATTAAATCAGGATCGAAAGTTGCGGCAGAATCAATCAATAGTGTGTGGAAGTTTTCGGGCGAACAAATTGCCAACAGTTTTCGCGCAGCAGGAAACACGATATTGGGAACCATGACGAACATTGCAAACGGAATAATTACCGTGTTTGAAAGCGCGATAAACCGCATTATCAAAGAGGTTAATAGATTAGTTGACAATGTAAACAAGATTAATATTGATGGTGCCAAGCTGTCAATTCCAAAATTATCAAGTACATCTATTCCGCGCATGACAATCCCCAAGCTTGCTACCGGCGCGGTTATCCCTCCACGACAAGAGTTTATGGCTATACTTGGAGATCAGCGCAATGGGCGCAACCTTGAGGCCCCGGAAGGGCTGATACGGCAGCTTTTACAGGAGGAAATGCGCGATATTATGGCTGACCTTACACGTTTACTAGAACGAAACAACCAACAGATTACTATAAAATTTGAGGGTGAACTAGCACAACTGGCCCGTTTGCTACATCCCGCCATTGAGCAGGAGCGGGGCCGGATCGGCGGCGGGATGTCCTCACGTCCGGCATATTAAGAGAAAGGATAATTTTAATGATTCCTGATTTTTATGAGTATTTAGTGACCTTAGATAAGGATAGGATTTTAAGTGATTCTGTAGCAGGGGCTAGTAAATTTGTTGATATGAAAACATCACGACAAGTAGATCATAACGAATTATTAAAAATTGCTATGTCGTCGGCGTTTGGTATGTCTATTGCACTATTACAGGCATATCATGAGTGGTTACAAGATCAGATGATATAAGAAAAAGGCGCGGTTCCCCACGCCGCGCCCCTGCCTCTTGACAGGCCCTATTTATTAGAGTTTAAACCGTAAAACCTTATCTGTCAAGGGAGGCGCAATCATGAGAAATGAAGAACTGGCGATATTGGCGCAACAGGGCGATAAAAATGCAATGTTCGACCTATGGGAGGCGACCCGGCGTCTGATCTACAAGTTGCTGCAACCCTACCATACAGTATGCCCCCGGTATGGCATGGTAATTGAGGATTTGCAACAGGAGGGATATTTCGCATTTGTCCGAGCGGTAAAGGCATACAAGCCGGAGAAAGGCATCCTATTCACTTCCTACCTTAATTACAGCGTCCAGAACGTCGCACATGAGGCTTTAGGCGGCAGAGGCAAGAAAACGCCTGACCCATTCCCGGCATCCCTTGACGAGCCTATAAAGGGCATTGAGGATGAAAGCATATCCCTGGGCGATACCATACCGGACGAGAGCGCGGCGGCAGAATTTGAACAAGTGCAAGACGATTGGCAGCGGGAACAATTAGCCGCGACCATGCGGGAATGCCTGGGCGAATTGCCGGAGAATCGCAGGAATATCCTATATGCCCGCTATTATGAGCAGAAATCATTAAGGGAAACAGGACAGGCGCAGGGATGCACCCCGGAGGCCGTAAGGCAGCAGGAGTACCACGCATTAAGGGCTTTACGCCACCCGCGCCATGCTGGGCGGCTGAAACCGTATTATGACGCTATGGACTTCATAAGCACAAAAGCATATAGCGGGAATAGCTTCTCAGCATTTAAGCGGCGTACATGTTCGCAACCCGAATGGATGGTTGAAATTTTAGAGCGGATTCAGGCAAGAGAGGCTAACACAATAAACCAAATGGAGGCATGAATTTACAGTGCTTGAAACCGAACAAAAACTGACATAAAAAAAGACAAAGTTAGGACAAAGTTAGGACGGATTATAACAAGGTTTTGATAAGGTATTCAAACATTCCTAGCACCCTACCAACGGCAGCAATATGGGATATGCTTCATGTTGCAGTCTCTTTATGGGCCGCGCAAAACTAGCGCAAAACTAGCGCAGAAAATCCAAGTTTTCATTTAGCACAAAGTTGGCATAAAACTAGCACAAAAAAGCCCACCACAAAATCACCACAAATACACAACAAATCGGAGATACCAGGGGCCATAAAAGTGTGAAAAAGTGTGAGTAAAAAAAGAGGGGGATTGTTCATGAATAAGAACTTGATACCCTTTGATGCTATGTCCTCAGAGCGACACCGGGAATTGTCTGCCAGAGGCGGCAGGGCCAGCGGTGAGGCCCGCAGGAATAAAAAGGCACTCAGGGAGCAGCTACAGGCGAAAATGGAGCAGTACGCGCAGGCCGAGGGCTTTATAGACGATATAGGCGAGTTTAATAGATGGAAAAAGCGCAGGGCTAAAGCGAGAGCCAAGAGAGAGCGAACCACGGGGGGAATCATAAAAAAGTAACCTTACATCATGCGGCTTTTATCCGGCAGTTTTATTACATACTGAAATACACCGCAAACCCGCATAACAAAAGTATTTGTAGCGGGCGAATGTTGCAGGGTATTGATATTTTTACCTATTGATTTAGGCAAACGGGAGGCGGGGCTATATGGGCGGCTATAATAGTGGAGGCCGGAACCGGACGCACAGCTACACGAACCAATGCAAGCAGCTTGACAGCTTCTATTTTGGCAAGGGTATTCCGCTCATGGAGGAAAAGGAGATAAAAAGCCTAGATCATACCATAAGCTGGAAAGATGGCGGCTCTATTGCGGTTGTCCTGCATCCCGGCAAGCTGGATGTGGGTTATGCCGCAGGAGCCGAACGAAAGGAAATCCACGATACTTTTTATTTTGATTCCGTCCCGAACAATTACGGCGGCGCGGATCGCTATTACTTTGAGTGTCCCGAATGTGGGCGGCGTTGCCGGTTCCTGTATCTGCACAAGCAGCATTTTAAATGTCGGAAGTGCGCCGACCTAAACTATTCCAGGCAGCGTTTGAACAACACAAATGAGGATATAGCAACCTACAAAATGCGGAAACTTCTGCATGATGGCTTTAAGGTAAAGGGGGCCTTGTCACCAATGGACGCCAGTACATACAGGCCGGATCGCCCAAAGGGTATGCACCAAAAAACATACATGCGGTTACGGATGCAGCTATTACGGGCGCAGCAGGATTATATCAGTTACTTGTGGGCGTTCGTGGGGAGATTATACGCAAGACAATAGAGCGGCTAAAAGTTGCGGAAAGTTGCACATAAAAAAGGGATAAAACTGCCGGAAAATGCCACCAAAAAAAAGATGAAAGCGCCACAACGCACCACAAAAAAAGAACGAGTAGTTTATTTTAGTTGACCCAAAAAAAGATCGGCAGAAATCGCCACCAAAAAAAGGCGTTGCCGCTCTGAAACGAAACAAAAAGCTACACAAAAAAACTATGAGCATTAAATAAGGGCCAATGCGCATACAAGCCCCTAGCAAGCCCTACAAGGCGATTACCCGCTAAACGTGAAATGTCACGACAAAACCAACAGAACGCCGTGCAGGGCAATTCTAGCGGGCAGACAGGCATATAAAGCGGTGCCGTTTAAACCGGCAGCGGCTTTTGCTTTTGGTTGCACATGCGACAGAAAGAGGGCGCTCAAAAAAGTGCGGAGCGGGCCACGCCCGCTGCGGGCAGAAGTGTCCAGGGTGTACCATTTGGTACGGAGTGCGCGAGACGCACAGCGGGGATACCCCGTTTCAGGGTACCCTTGCAATGCTGCGTAGGGTATGGCATTTACATTTTGTTCATCAGGCGTTGTCGTGCCTCTTGGCTGCGCAATTTTGCGCAACGAGATAAACGGATTATCGCACTTATTCAACAGCGAATTTTCGCCGGTGACTTTTGCTCCATATATTTATGGCGCAAATTCCGTGGCCGGATTTTCGACCGCGAGAAAACGAATTATCCGAGGACGGTTTAACCGTCAGCGGCAATCACCTAAAAAGTCAAACGGGCCGCTCGTAATGAGTAGCCCGCTATTTTTTATTTCCTTTAGTCCGGCGTTGCCCTATGTTCATTTACCATTCGCGCAAATGCGCACCTACATTGTCCTTATATATGCCTAATAGAATCTTAACCAGATCAGGTATAGCAAACAAATACATTACAAGGAGAGACGGTAAAACAACGGGGTCTACGAATGAACTGCCGACACACACAAGCCCGATAATTAAGAATATCAGGCCGGATTTGATTTTACCAACATAGAGCCGGTGCAATCCCAAGAAGCCACCAAGCAAGCAAAGAATCAATGCGGTCTTTCGCTTCTTATCACTGGTGATGGTTCCATAGTTTGCCATAGCTGCACCCCCGTTGTCATTTGAAAACAGTATAGCACGGCCCCGGCGGGAATGGCAAGGGTTATTTGTCGGTATCCTCCATCGGCTTGCCCGTGGCCTCCTGTACGGCCTTACTTACTGCCGAGCGTATAAAACCGTTGGTGCTTTGCCCGGTGGTTGTAGCAGCTTCTACAATGCGTTCCTTTGCGCCTTTACGGGCTTTGAATGTGATGTATTGGAAATTCTCTTTGTCGTGCTTGTCGCTGGCCTTGCGTTGAGCATCACTTACTGGTGACATGGTTTGTCCTCCTTTCCATCGGCTGGGAGCCGGTTTATAAAGCTATGCCTTTCCACAATACCATTATAGCATAACCCGCTATAAGTTACAACGTATAAATTGCACAAGATATACGTTACAACCTTGTGTGTTTTGTCAATAGACATTATACGTTATATCGTATATAATATAATCAAGAGGTAAGGGAAAGCGGACGGAGTAGGCAGGAGCCGAAACAAGAACGCAGCATAAGGGCCGGAACGGATAAGGGAGATTGAGATTGCCATAGGCATAGATGCTTAAAGCCCCCGGCCCCTTACCTAAAAACGAAAGGAGCAACCGCCATGATGTTAGAAGAAGCGCAAGCGCGGTTAAAAAAGGAGAAGATCACCACGCAAGATCAGATTTGGGCGATAAATTCCTTATATATCCTGCTTGACCTCCACAAAGACGATTTCTGCAAAATCATTGATGCAGTAGGGCTTGAAACCCTGATAAAGAAGCAAAAGCATTATGACCGCTTAGACCAGGCCGAAAAGGAATTAGCGGCAAAGGAGCGATACCTACAGGCAAAAGCACGGTTGGAAGAACTTGAAGCGGAAAAGGCCAGCCTTGAACAGATCGTAAGCGGATATAAGCAACCCGCCTGACGAAAGCCGAACCGGGCAACGCAGCCCGTAATATACAAATTTGAAAGGAGCATACCACCATGACAGATCGCACATTGAAAGCCAAAGTTTCCAAGCTGCAAGAACTCCAGGCAGAGATTGACTTCCTTACTGGTCAGGCCGAAACCATCAAAGACCATATCAAGGAGGAAATGACCGCCCGCGAGACTGACGAACTCAAAGCCGGTGACGCTGTAATCCGGTGGAAGTACATCCGGCAGAACAAATTCGACAGCAAGGCATTTAAAGCCGCACACGCCAGCCTGTACAGCAAGTACACGCAGGAGCAGGAAACCCGGAGATTTACCCTTGTCAGCGCATAGGAAAAGCCCCATACATCACCGGCCCGGAAAGCAAGGTTGATGTAAGAGGCCCCACAACAGGCAGATTGCCCGCTACCTATAGTATAAGCGGCGGCGGGCTTTCTGTCAAGATTAAGACAGGAGGCTATTTTTTAATGGGAAAAGCGGCAGACCGTACCCGGCACATATTACAGGCTTATGGATATACGCCCCGGACGCTTGCGATTGATCTTGATGTGTCACCCAAAGTGGCGCGGCGCATACTTCAAGGCGAGAATGACCTTTACTTGAGCGACTATTATTTACTCCAAGATTGCATATTAGGCGTTGATCTGAACTTTCTGTTTTGCCAATTCAAGCCCGGTGAAATGAAAGCCGAACGGGAGCGCCGGGAGGCTGAACGGGCCGAAAAGCAGCGCAAGGATGCCGAGCAAAAAGCGAAATGGGAAGCGGAGGCGCAGGAGCGCCGGGAAAGATGGCGCAATATGACACCGCAAGAGAAATGCGCCGATACTGCAAGGGTAATTATTCCTCTGCTTGACGACTGCGAACGGCGCGGATTTACCATTACTGATGTAGCCCGCGAAATTATCAAGCAAGCGGAGGCTAGACGAACGGAGGGCGGGGCGGCATGAATACTTACAAGCCATTAACCGATAAGGACATAACCCGTATGATGAACATGCCCGCCGTATGTGACCAGGCTTGCATTGATGTTTCCCGTGTCTTGTGGGAAAAAATGCCGGACGCTTCTATTTTAACCCGCCTTTGCTTTATTTACAAATGGGGCTACCTACAGGGCAAGCGCGGCGTTGAGAATTGGCATGGACAGTCAATCAAGAAAAGGAGCAAAACAGTATGAAAAAGATACATTTCGCCGCCATACCCTGCCATAAAGAAGCCCAAAAGTGCGGCATGACAGCCAAGCAATACATGAACCACAAGGAGCAGCTACGGGCGGCATTCGCCGCCGCCCTGGGCTTTCCTCCATCAGATGTTCACCTGTTCCGCATAATCTTATTTGCAAGGGGAGGCAGGGCCGCATGAATAAAAGCACATTAAATTCTCTTGTGCCTGCACAAAAACAAAGCGTCGTACCGCAAAATGATCCATTGAGGGAACTCAAGGATTATTTAATTAGCAAAAATTATACCGTGGCACAATGGAAACGAGTGCGGATAGTTTTGTATCTCGCATTCAAGGCGGCGCTCTCGCAAATGGAAAGTGACGGTGATCCGGTATGACACCTGATGAAAAGCGTCAAGCGCTGGTTAGCCTGATTGTTAGCATGAGCGACGAGGATGTAAAACAGCTTTTTGCTACCCTGTTAAAAATGGGAATGGAGCAGGACACAGTACAGTAAAGCAACGAGGGGCCGGGGCTGATAAATAGCCCCTCCTCCCGCTATCAGAAAAGGAGAATGAACCATGAGAAAGAAAATTGAGAACCCTACCCGCGACGCTTTTCTTGCACACCTTGAGAACGTGGAAAGCTACGAGGCCGACAAGGACGCTGTTTTGAAAGCATACCGCCTAGAGCGGCACGAAAGCACCCGCAAGCCTGTGAACCCGTTAGCCGTGGCCGGAGTGTCCGGCGGGGCGGCGGTGGCGTGTACCGCCCTTGTGTTGGGCTACATTAGCGGGCATTTTATCCCGGCGCTAATCGGTGTAGGCGTTGCCGCTTTTATCGGCGTTGTGTGTTTGGCTATGGCGTTATGCAAGTAAAGGGGGCGCTCCTATGAGCGAATTTGACAAACTGCTTATCCCGATTTATGAAGCTATGAAGCGCGAGAAAATCCGTTGTATCTGTATTTTCGCCTGTGTTGTTATCGTGCTGGCCTCTGTGTTGGGAGCAACGATTTATTATTTGCCGCCTCCATCCATTGGCGGGACGCAGGAGCCGGTAACATACACCTACACCACAGAAGCGGGGCAAACCGTCACAACGACAATAAATGGCAGCACCACGACAACGATTGTCACGGATGCAAGCGGGCGGGTTATATCCACCTCCATCACAAGCGGCAGGAGAACAAGAACGGCAGCGCAGAGGGACGAGGCGCGGGAGCGGAGGGCGGCGGCGCGGGCAGAGCGGAGAGCGCAGCGCGAAGCCCGCCGCCTTGAAAGACAGGCCGCAAGGCTGGAACGGCAAGCCGAGAGGTTAAAGCGGCAAGCCGAGCGGAACGGATAAACAGAGGGGCGGTCTTTCGGGGCCGCTCTTTTCTTATATCTTGCAGTAACTTTTTATAGCCTTTTCACGCTCTTGTGAGGTTTTTGTGAGGTTTTAGCGAAAATAAGCCACTAAAAGCAAAAGAATAAACCGCCTAACTTTGCTTTAGTTAAGCGGTTTTTCTTTGGTCTGAGTGGCGGGACTTGAACCCACGGCCTCTACCACCCCAAGGTAGAGGTTTTCTTTTTGCGTCTTATTATGGCTTGCGCCATTCTGTTATTTTATAAGGCTTTTCTTGTATGTCCTTGCTGTATCTTATTATAAAATTTAATAGATTCGTGAGGTTTCTAATTGGATTGTGAGGTTTTTGTGTGGTTTGAATCATCAGCACCTAAAACTTGACCTATCACGTCGGAGGCCATAGCGTCCACCGTCTGGATTGCGTGAGAATATACGGCGTTGGTTGTGTTCTGTGTCGCATGACCCAACCGGGCAGATACCGCCTTGACCGGGACACCCTGCATAATAAGAAGTGTTGCGGATGTATGTCTCAAACTGTGCGGCGTGAAGTGTGGGAGGTTGTGCGCCTCTCTAAATTCCCTTACCCATCCCGTGATACTGCTAGGATGGATTGGGAGGCCGTTTTCCTGCGTGAAAATCTTCCCGCTATCCTGCCACCTATCGCCCATTTTAAGGCGTTCCCCGGCTTGCCAGCCCTTGTATTCGCGGAGCATATTAAACATTTCATCCGGCAGTTTGATTACACGGTTAGATGGTTCGTTTTTCGTGTCTTTTTCAAAAATGCCTTTGCCTGACAGATATTGATTAGCCTTTGTGATATGCACAAGCCGGTTGTCAAAATCCAGATCATCCCACACAAGGCCGCAAGCCTCACCCCTACGCATACCGGAATATAACAACAGCATTATAACGGTTCGCCATTTTAGCGGGGCCGTTGCAAGGGCCTCCACTACCCGCAGGGCTTCTTTATCGTCAAGATAAGGGGCTTCTTTTTTTGCGCCTTTTGGCTTCATTACCCGCAGGGCAGGATTTTCCGGTATAGCTTGCATTTGCACCGCCGCACCCAAAATAGCGGACACCATCCCATAATAGCGTTGAAGCGTTTTATCTGCAAGGGCCTCCTGCTTTTCCGTGACCTTGAACAGTTTGTTTACATCCATATCAAGGGCGGCGGCTATTTTTTTGGCCGTGCTTAACTTTATATTTTTACCCTGACAGGCCGTTGTGATCGTAACGGCAGACACGCCAGCAGTTTCACCCATAGCGGCGCGGGTTATCTTCTTTTCTTTTAGCAATTCGGCAAGGCTACTCGATACCGCGACCGGCTCCGTGTTCTTTACTCCGCATTCAGCCAGATTACTATAAAACGATTGTATATGATTCGGGCGCAGCTTTCCGAGCGGAATATGTCCAATGGCGGCATTGATACGCACCAATAGATCAGAGGCCAGTTTTTGAGTGCCGGGAGAATGCTTGCCGCGATTCATTTCCAGCCATCGATCGGCAAAAGCCGCAAACTTCGTGTTTGTGTCCAGCACTTTTCCACTACGGCATTTTTCCTCAAATAAGACTTTTTGCCGCTCCAATTCCTTTTCAATCTGCTTTGGTGTCATACCTTTAGCGGGTTCCCATGTGTGATACTTTAGGATTTGCTTATTATTGATATCGCGGCCCAGGCTCACCCGGATTTCAAATGAAATAGAACCGTCTTTATGCGTCCTCTTTTTTGACGTTGCCATTGTTTCGCGCCTCCTTTTCAAGTGGTGGCAATTTACTATGCGGCAAGTTGTAAGTTTTTTTCATGTCGCGAAGTGCGTCAGAAATTTCGCCCAATAGAATCCTTTCCATTTGAGAAGTCGAGATAACCGTATCTGATACATTGTGGCTTTTTGATTCGTGCTTGCGTATACCTCCTACAGCATTCATTATATAACTTTTGGAATTTTCATTCATAAGGCAAAAGTAATTTGAAATCATATCTATAATTGAAACTTTACTTAGATCATTTGTGTGGTAGGTGATATTTTCAAGTAAATAATTTACAACATCAATCCTTGAAACCCAGCCAACTTTTCCAGCCTTATCTAATAACCGGTGTAGTTTTAAGGTGCTTATTGCCTCACTACTTAACCCGGTTTTTTCGATTATGGCCTTATCCTCAATATCGGTAGTTGGATCTTCAACTCCACCGATTAAATAATCAGCAGATACCCCAAAGCACTTTGTCATTTTTGCAAGGGTCTTTACATCTGGTACGTTATCACCAGTCTCATACAGCCCTATGGTGGATTTGGTAACGCCTAATAATTTAGCCAATGCTGATTGTGATATATCTAATTTTTGTCTTTGTTCCCGGAGCCTTGACGGGAATACAGCGTTTTTATTATCTTCTGATGAATACTTAATCTTTGCCTTTTCTGCCTCTTTTCTGCTTAACGGAAATATTAACTTTGCCATTTTAAAATCCTCCCTTGGACTGAAATACTTGTTGTGTCTAAAAAATGCAGTCTGAAATATTGACCTACTGAAATTATGGGTGTATACTTATTATGATGACAAGTAAATCATACCACAAGGCCAAACATAATGCAAGGAGGTTTTACAAGAAAATGAGCGCAAATACTGATATTCGCAGAGAAGCGAAAGCCAATGGCGTGCCGCTCTGGAGAATCGCTGAATTTTTAAAAATTAGCGAACCCACAATGTCGCGTCGAATGCGTAAAGAAATGCCGGACGAAGAAAAAAAACAAATGCGTGAGATTATTTCACAGCTTGCCCAGGAGGTATGAACAATGGCCGCAAGGTTAATGAATACCGTGGATGAAACATTTACAAGGGCGCAAGCGGAAAATATCGGCGTATCTAAGAACTTTATACGGCAATCTGTCCGCAATGGGGCATTGCCTTGTGTGCGGGCCGGGACAAAATATCTTATAAATTGGAACGCCTTTATGTCCTATCTGGAAAATCCCGCGCCAGCGGTGCAACCGGAGCCGAGTATTGGCGGTATTCGCCGGGTAGGGGGTTGAAAATGTCAAATTGTAATCTACTTGATTTACTTTCCGAGGGGCGCGAAAATGCGAAAACAGCGCGGGAATTGATGTTGCCTTTAGGTTTCGATAATGTCAGGGAGGTTGCCGCTGAGATCGCACGGCTACGAAAGGCAGGGACGATTATTTGTTCTGTGACCGATTCCGACGTAAAAGGCTATTACCTCCCCTCATGCCGAGACGATATTATACGCTTCGTCCGCAAAACTGAATCCAGAATCCGAGAAACTGAAAAGATGTTGCAGTCCGCCAGAGATTTTCTACAAGGCGAGGTGTAATAAATGGCAGAACGAAGAATGTTTGCAAAATCAGTCATTGAAAGTGACGCATTTTTAGATATGCCAATATCTGCCCGCCTCTTATACTTCGATTTGGGTATGCGTGGGGATGATGATGGTTTTGTGGATAGTCCAAAACGCATTATGCGTATCACCGGAGCATCCGAGGACGATTTGAAATTGCTTATAGCCAAACAATTCCTCATACCGTTTGAAATCGGCGTTGTGGTGGTTCGTCACTGGAAGATGCACAATTACATACGGAATGATCGGTATAAGCCCACGCAATATCAGTTTGAAAAAACCGTATTAACAGAGGACACAAACGGGATTTATTCATTGCGGTTGACGGATGGTATACCAAACGACAACCAAGTGGCTACCGCTTGCCTCCCGGATGGTTGCATAGGGGAGGTTAATAGAGGTAAGGAGAATATAGGAGAGAGGGAGGAAGAACACGCCGCTATCGCGTCGGCCCCTGCCCCCTATGATGAAATTGTAAACCTGTACAATTCTATATGCGGTTCTTTCCCGAAAGTCAAGCGGCTATCCAATGACCGGCGAAAAGCGATAAAGGCGAGATTGAATGATTACGGCTTAGACGATTTCCGGCAACTTTTCACCATAGCGGAATCTACTCCGTTTCTAAAGGGCAAAAACCCCCGGAATTGGGCGGCTACCTTTGATTGGTTGATTTCTGATAAAAATATGGCAAAAGTGCTTGATGGAAATTATGGTGACAATTCCCCCGCTACCAGCAGCGCCCACGGCGCAGACGGAACCACACACCCGGACGGTGGCGTATGGATGAACGGAAAGCAAGTGTTGGGGGTATGATATGGAACCTTTAGAATTTGCGCGGCTATACCTCCAACCATATAAAGAAAAAGGCGCGGAGATCGTACCGCAGTATTGCCCGTTCTGCCACGGCGGGAGCCACCGCGATAAATATTCCTTTGCGCTGAATATCGAAAAAAAGACATATAACTGCAAGCGCGGGAGTTGCGGAGCGCAGGGGCATTTTACGCAGCTATGCCGGGAATTTGGGGTACAGACTATGGAATATACGCCGCCCAAAAAGACTTATAAAAAACCAGAGAAGCAGCCAAAACCGTTGCATGATGCGGCTATGAAATATATGTTTTTGCGGGGGATCAGCCAAGAAACCGCCGAGGTATACCGAATAGGAACAGATGAAAATGGAAATTTAATGTTCCCATACTTTGCCGACACCGGGGAACACGTTTTTAATAAATACCGTTATCCGCGCAAGCTGGAAAAGGGAGATCGTAAGGCGTGGCGCGAAGCTGATACAATGCCGGCATTGTTCGGTATGAATCTTTGCGATACGTCGAAGCCGTTGACAATCTTTGAGGGAGAATTTGACGCATTAGCGGGGCATGAGGCCGGAATACCAAATTGTGTTAGCGTTCCGTCCGGGGCCGAAGATTTCACATGGTTAGATACATGCTGGGAGTTTGTGCAGCGGTTTGAAAACATTTACTTGTTCGGTGACAATGACGCGCCCGGAGTGCAAATGATACGGCGGCTGGCGGCAAAATTGAGCGATAAAAAAATATTTGTCGTGGCGCATAAATGCAAGGACGCGAACGAATTATTATACCGCGAGGGGCCGGAGGTGGTAAGGGCGGCATGGGAGGCCGCAAAGGAAATACCCGTTGCTGGACTTCTCAACCTTGCGGAAGTGGCCCCGCTTGACGTTGAAAATATGGAAAGCGTCAATACGAGTATTTCCCCTCTTAATAAGATGATCGGCGGCTTTTATTATGGTGATGTAACCACATGGACGGGCAAGCGTGGCGAGGGGAAAAGTACCCTGTTATCCCTGCTTATGCTGGATGCAATCGAGGACGGGAAAAAAGTATGCGCTTATTCCGGCGAACTTCGGGCAGATCGTTTTCAGTATTGGACGGATTTACAGGCGGCAGGAAAAGATTCCATACAAGAATATTATGACTACGCCAAAGACAGACAGACGTATTATGTTCCGAAAGATACCCGGAGTAAAATCCATGAATGGTATAACGGCAAATACTGGCTCTATGACAACGCTATATCCCAAACGGACGAAGAAATAACCATATTGAAAGCCTTTGAAATGGCGGCGCGGCGGTATGATTGCCGGGTATTTCTGGTTGATAATCTTATGACCGCCGATTATGGGAAAATGAGTGACAGCGATTTTTACCGACAACAATCAAGATTTGTCGGGCAGCTTGTATCATTTGCAAATAAGCACAACGTCCATGTTCACCTTGTCGCGCACCCGCGAAAAACGAGGGGGCCGCTGGAAAATGACGATATAAGCGGCAGCGGAGATATTACTAACCGAGTAGCAAATGTTATTACCTTGAGCAAGAATACAAAAGCAGAAATAGCCTTTGATTTATCGCTGGAAGTAACAAAGAACCGTTGGGAGGGTAATTGTGGGACTGTTGGACTGAATTACTGCAAGATTAGCCATAGGATATATGTCCCGAATGTTGGCGATATTGTCCGCTATGGCTGGACAGATCAGCCCGACCGCTTCATTGAAGTTGACCCCTCCGGGGATATGCCGTGGTAGAAAGGAGGGTAAACGGATGAACAGGCAAACAGTATCGGCGGTAGAGGGGTTTGTAATGTTTATAGAATCCCTGCGAGAACCGCAGCCGCGCCACGGACGCAAAGAAATAACCGCCTTACTCGATTACACAAAGCGGCAGACAAAGAAGAATTGGCATGTTTATTCTGATTGCAAGCGCCGCCTTGATGACCTGAATATCACATGCAAGCAATATCAAAGGGCGCACAGGTCAATTATTAATATTTTGCGAGTTTGAAAGGAGAACGCATTTGACATTCACGCAATGGCTCAAACGCCACATAAAGGATGATACCCCCGTGGGGGATTTCGCGAGGGACGCGCAGAGGGCAAAGGATTTTCCGCAGAATGGGACAATGGGAACCTATTCAGCATACCTCACCAATCGCGGAGCCTGTCGGGAGGCACGGGCCGCATTCCGTGAAGCGTGGCCTCAGTATGAAAAAGAAAAAGCACCCGCCGGCAATGCCCGTCAGTGAGTGCCGCAGGGAACGCGCCCCGCCTATCCAATGTCAGTATACCACAATGGGGCCGCTCCTGCAATCCAAACAATACAGGAGGGTTATTCCATGACAACAGATGATGTTATTCAGATCGAAAGAAGCCCGGATTTTACCACCATAGCGCACGAAGTAAGCGCCCACATGAGCGCGTTGCCGTTAACTAATGAGCAGAACAACCGGCTTGTGGAACTCGTCATAAAGCAAATAAACGAGGCCGAAACCACCGCCTTTAGACAGGGGTTTGATATGGGCGTGGAGCTGGGCCGGTACTTTGCCGAGAACCCGGAGGACGCGCCGCCGGTTGTGGGGTTGCTGCAATGAGCGATTACATACTTGCAATAGACCCCGGCAATGTCCAAAGTGCCTATACTCTGCTTGATGCTGAATCCCTAAAACCTATCACGGCGCAGATCGTCCCCAACGACAAGTTGCTACAGATCGTAACGGGCAACCCGGACAAAGATACCACAAATTTTGTAATCGAAATGGTTGCATCTTACGGTATGGCGGTAGGCGAAACAGTTTTTGAGACGGTATTCTGGATAGGCCGGTTTTACGCCGCCGCCGAACAGTACCGCGCCCGCTATCGTATCAAACGCATGGACGTTAAAATGCACTTGTGCCATAGCAGCAGGGCCAAAGATGCGAATGTTCGACAATCCCTAATTGATCGTTTCGGTGAAGTTGGCACGAAGAAAGCGCCGGGGTGGTTCTATGGATTCCGGGCCGATATGTGGGCCGCTTATGCCGTGGGCGTGACCTATGCGGATAGCGTGTGCATACCGGCGGCGCGGCCTCCTTAACCATTGATAGATTTATCAATCGTAAACGGAAAGGAGAAAGCCCATGACTGATAAAATATTTAAGCACAAGGATTTTTCAGCCTATATTGATCCCTGTAATGGCCCTACCCGAAAGCGCATTAACCGGCTTTTGAGTAAATCAATGCAAAAACTACGCCGAACGCAAAGCGAAAAAACAGATGAAGAAAGATATAAAAAATCCGCTATTATCACTTGTGACTTCTTCGACAATCTGTTTGGCAAAGGTTCCGCTTACAAGATTTTAGGCGATTCCCCTGCTTCAGATGATTTTTCAAATGCTATATATGCTTTCGTTGACTATATTAATTCATTCAATAAAAGAGGTGGATAATTTATGAGCGCGGAAAACGATATTGACCGGAAGCGCCAAAAAATAAAATGTCCTCATTGCGGACAGGAGCAATATACCAATACTTTCACACCGGCCTCTGTCTGCCTGGGATTGTGGGCGAAGTGCAAAAACCCCCATTGCCGCAAGGAATATGAAATAAAGGTTTTCCAGGGTGAGCAATACGGAAAGGGGGGAATCTGATGTTTATACCGCAATTTGTTCTTGGTGTCATTGTGGGGATCGTGGGCGTATGCGTAGTCGCAGTTATCTATAGCCAGTATAAGAAATAAAAACTTTTGTGCCTGTGTGCCATTCAGAGAAAAATAATCTATTGTGCCGTGTGCCATAAACCGAAAGTTGGTGAATTATGGCAGAAGGTCGCGTAGAAATTTCAACTGAATTGGACAACACAGGCATAAAAAAAGGCATTTCTAATCTTCCTAAAGTTTTCAATCAGTTTAAATCCGCAGTAAGAGATATTGCGGGCGCGTTGGACACTTCCTTTGGCCCCAAACAGCAAAAGCAGATTGACACATTAACACAGCGGCTTGCCCGACAGCAAGAAGCGGCCCAAAAAGCGGCCCGCGCCGTTGACGATATCCGGCGGCAATATGAAGCAGTAGCGGGCATGGAAACCACTCCTGCATCACTCCGCAAGATGGAAACCGAACTTGCCAGAGTGCAAAAGGAAATCCAGAAAGCCGAAAAAGAATATGAAAATCTGGAATCGCAATTACTTAAAGTGCAAGAAAGAGCGGCATTTGAAACAATGGCCTCCGGTGTAGCTTCACCCAAAAATGCTACGGAAATGGAGCGGCTTACTCGCGAATTGGACGCTGCCGGACAAAAGCTGGGCGGGATGGACGATAGGGCGCAGCAGTTACAATCATCCATTGAAAGAATCAGGCTTAGTCCAGAGGGATCACAAGAAGCGCAAAACCTAGCAAGCAAGCTTCAAGGCGCGGAAGAAAAAGCAGCACGGCTTGCAAATGAGGCAGATTTTACCGCAAGTCGGCTGGAGGGATTAAAGGACGGGCCGGAGCAAGGAGAAACCGCATTTCAAAAAATGCGCAACGCTGTATCACAAGTCGGCGGCGCTGTAGGTTCTATAGTAAGCAAAGGTGTATCAGCTTTTGCAAGGCTCGCAAATGTAGTATCACAGGTTGGAACCGGCATTTCCTCTATTGCCCAAAAAGGCGTTTCCGGCATGGGTAAACTATTTGGATCAATCAAAAAGGTTATAACCGGATTAAAAAATACCACCAAGCACACAAACAAGGCCGGTGGCGCTCTTGAAAAATTCGGTAAGCGAATATTAAAACTTGCAATAGCCGCCTTTGTGTTTAATCAAATCCGCAAGGCGTTGCGGCAATTAGTGGATTATTTAGGTAGCGCCATGAGAACTAACGAGCAATATGTGGCCTCCCTAGCGGCTATCAAGGGCAACC
>Ga0153981_1000171_pt1 | contig 18681 bp, 14 predicted proteins | sample TSGA065MetaG_FD_104714 | JGI IMG/M metagenome (GOLD analysis project Ga0153981, IMG submission 104714) | Attine ant fungus gardens microbial communities from Georgia, USA - TSGA065 MetaG | ecosystem: Host-associated > Fungi > Mycelium > Unclassified | place: USA: Georgia, Magnolia Springs State...
CATGCATTTAAACACTTAATCCAAAATCTCAAGTCATACAATGAGGTCAAGGTATAAATAGTGTGGGAACTTAGGTAACCAAATCATGTGACAAGGTCAAGTGATCATAGAACATTCTGGAAGGACATGTGATCATAGACTAGTAGTAGTACAGCCACTGTAAAAAAGTATAAGTAGTAGTCCAATCCAATAAAGAACTCCATCAAGTTCTTCTTGAACATCCATCTAGGGTGATCACTAAGAGCATTTACTACCTATCAATAACATTACTGGTGTGACAGTAACATATTTTCAGTGAGATGGTCAACTTACTTCTGAAAAAAAAATTATTTAAATAGATTCTAAGACTATCCAAGACTACCAGAGAGTCTAGGAACCAAAAATCTAGTAAAGTTACTAGTATGACAGTGATATGTTTCTAGTGAGGTGGTCAACTTATTTCTACCACCTTTAGAAAATAAATTTCATTTAGATAGATTATAAGTTTACTCAACATTATCAAACAGTCTAGGAACCAAAGATCTAGTGAAATAATCCAGTAGAAGTCAAGAAACTACAAAGCACAGTAAAGTTGCTGGTGTGACAGTGACATATCTCTGGTAAAATGACCGACTCACTTGTGAAAATAATTTTTATTTAAATAGGTTCTAAGACTATCCAAGACTACCAGGGAGCCTAGGAACCAAAAATCTAGCAGAGTAACCCAGTAGAAGTCAAGAAACCAGAAAGCATAGTAAAGTTGCTACAGTGACTGTAATAAGTCTCTACTCAAATTATTAACTGTATTACAGAACTAAGTTATATAATTTATTTTTCACTAGCTTTTTGGTACTATAGTGTAATTGAATGATTACTAAGCTAGTAATTACAGCTTATTAGCAAATAAACTTAGCTATTTTATGAGTTTAATTGACTAGTCAATCTATTGGTCACCTAGGATTATTACTAATTACTGTCATCAATTACTATTACTGAGTTAGTGTAGCAAGATAATAGATAGCAGCCAAGTAGCAGCAATGTACAGAGTAGCAGCAATATACAGTCAAGTTATAGTAATATACAGCAAAGTTATTATAAACATTGCCAAACAGTACAGTAAATTTGCAATCAAGCACAGTAACAAAAGCAGTAATGTGTGGTAAGGGGTGCTGTAAATTCTTCAGGCCCCTTGAGGGTATACCTCTCTTACCACAATAATTCTGCACTTTTCTCTATAAGGAGCACACTGGCTTTTCCTCTTGCTGCGCCTTTTGTGGACTAACTGCATGCACCACTTCCTCACTTCCTCTTTTCTTCTCAACTTTAATATTTGGATACTTCTACTTATGGTATTCCACTTCCCAATATCTAAAACATTGTATCTCTTCCTCTACTATCTCCTGTCTCCTCACTTTCACTTCTTCTTTTACTCCACACTGCATCACCCTACTTACTATCACCTTAAATTTATTCTAGGGAATCAGTTTTCCCTTTGTCTCCTTCTTCTTATTCCTGTAGTTATGGGCCAGATGCCTGAACTTTCTACATTTCTAACACATTCTTTCTTCCCTTCCTTCTATCTCTGCCCTTAATTTAGTGAGGGTGTGCTGTTGATTGAGCATGCTGCTTATAAGAGAGTTGTATTGTTCTAGAGACATTATAACATATCCCTAGAAAAGTCAAATGAAAGTCTGATCTCACTAATTACACTATATCTACTAGAGCACAAGATCTTTACCCAGCCAGAGTCCTACTGCCCTACTTGCTACTGCCCTAATACTATGGTTATACTATCACCTCAAGGAGAGGATCTCTAACCTAAATGTCTTTCTAAGGATATAGTATTACTCCTCTATATGTACAGCCCACAATGGAACTTTAGCATAAGGTTTATAGAGTAAAAAGAGTACAAGTAAACTACTGAGCACCACTCAATTGTAAGGTCAAGTCTCAGACACAATATCTGAGCTTGGTACTGTGCTTCTACTGATAGTCCCTAACTGACTATCAAGTCCCCTTAAGCCAAGGGCCCGGCTATGTATAGAGGTGACTGTCATGACATGGCTAAATGGCTAAGTTATTATTTACATTTCTTTTCTTTTTCTTTTCATTTAATTAGGAAATCAACAGACATGTGAAAGGAAATGACTCAAAAGAGATGCACAGGACTTTATAAATAGAAGTAAATACAGAATGTGTATAAGTAGTGTATAACAATTGAATGGGAACTCTATTGAGTTCTTGTCAACTTGGACTAGGAGTAGTTCTAAGGCACTACAGTTTAAATCCTTACAGTGACTAGTGATTGTGATGACCACCAGTTGAGGGTTGAAAAGGTTATGAGAGTTAAGATAAGCAAGGTCCAAGGTGGATGGTGCTCTAGATGTGAAATTGAGTTCTAGTATAGTAACTTAGCCTGAGATGACTTAATTACACTCCAAGTCTAAGTTGACAAAAAGAACTTGATAGAGTTCCCATTTGATTCTATACACTACTTATACAACTACTATATGGTCTGTGTACTACTTTCCCACACTTATCATGTAACATCATCATGTGACATGACATTGTAATATCCTGACATATGACTCTTTCCTATACTTCTTCTTTGTGTAGTAAGTCCAAATAAGAAAAGAAAAGAAAGTAAAATAAAATAATGACTTAGCCATTTTGCCAAGTTATGACAGAGAAAGAAAGCTGGTGATGGGATAAAGCCATTCAGGTATGTTGATATAGATTGGGTGGAATATGTTGATACACACTGTTTTACCTTGAAGTATGTCTTCTTTATAAATAGAGTGCCTGTGTTCTGGTCATTAAAGCAATAGGCTGTTATTATATTGTTATTGACTGAGTTAGAATATATTTTGCTTGCACGTGCAGTACAACAAGCCATATAGATGAAATTGTGGCTTAACAAGGTTTTTTTGCTAGAGAAGTTTTCTTTCTCTCTTACTGGCAATAATCTAGGATTAATCAGCCTCATAGAGACCACCAAAGGTCATGACTTGTTAAAACATCTCTATATATGGTACCACTACATTCACAATTGTGTCCAGGACAAGAAAATCTCTATTACACCAATATCTACCCATGACAATATTGCTGACATCTTGACCAAGCCCCTCCAAAAATCTGTCTATTAGAAGTTCATGTCAATAATGAATCTAAACTGGCATAGGCATGGTGTCAGGGGGAGTATTGAAGATCACTAGCTTTGACCTTGATGTGATGTATGCTGGAATAACTTTAGGTGAAACATGATCAAGTATCTATATATATTTTCTTTTTCTTTTCCAATCAATATAAAAACTTTACCATTGCTTATTGCCCCCTTAGCCATTCTATTTTATAATGTCTGAGGGTGAGCATCTTTTACATACTTTCTTCTTATTATTTTACTTACTCTTTACCTTGTAGAATATCATAATCTCATCATCTACATTTTCTATGACCATCAACAAGTCTCAAGGACAGTCAGTGGAGCATATAGGAATTAATCTTAAAACATTAGTGTTTTTACATGGGTAACTATATGTGGTATTTTCAAGATGTACTTCACCATTGAACATCTCAGTACTTCCTCCAGAGCAGAGCCAAGAGAGCAGAAGGACACTCAATATAGTGTATAAAGAAGTATTCAACAGTATTAGACTATAGTAAAAATTGTATTGTATATCTTGCAATGGACTTGAAAAACACCTTAAATGATATTAGGACTTGAGTAATGAGGAAATAAAAAGATTATATATTTCAGATATAAGTTTAGTTATCACTACTCAGAATTAGTAGATGCTGAAGCCTGTGCTGAAGGCATGGGTGAAAGCCTCATGGACATATTAATCCAGTCAGTTTATGATCACCATGATGATTAGGTAATTACTCAATAATGCACTCTTGGATCACCAGCAATGTAAAGTAAGTGTAGAAAGTCTAGAGGCTCATCTCTTCTTTTCTTCATAAGTTTCAAAGCTCATTTCAGCACGGAACGATGGACATTTAAGGTACCATGTAATATCTAAATTTAGACCAAGAGACTCTTATCTTATCTCCTACTAGCAATCCTAATCCTCATCGCATGCCCTCGCCGTCACTTGGCCTACCTCTTATTGAATCCCAAGCATTCACTGAGCCCTTGGGCTTTCAGTCCGTCTCATAGTTCTATATCATTCTATTGCATCCTTTGTACCCTGTTCATTTACCAAAGGATATAATTGTGTCCGCCTGCCATGAGTCTCTTAGACCTCGGGTCACAGCAACTTTCTCCGAGGGGCTTAGAACTTGGCTTATCTCGTATTTGGCGAACCAGGCTCTGGTGGCATGTTTCTGCATTCACATGGCTGCTAGTCTTCTCATCCTGAACCGTCCACTCATTGATTGGCCATGACGTAGTGAACTTACGGGATATGCATCACCGTTTGGGTCCAGATTATGAACTAATCTATCGACATACGACGTATCAAAACTGGAAATTCCCTTGTTCCTGGGAAGTCACACTGCATGAGTCTTGTTTGCCATTCATCTGGACGAGGACATACCTGAAGACGAAGTAAAAAAGCTACGGGGCGCAGAAGTAAATCCGTATCCCCATTCAGTCTCAATATTCACAATGCGTAACAATCCTCAATGTTGATTTGAGCTTTCACCGGTGATAGGCAGTTTTATTCAATCTTGCGTCATGACCAAGAACAGACACTTCGAATGTGAAATCGTCCTAACTATAAATTTCCGAAACAGTGGCTTCTTTACCCCGAACTGTCAAGGTATCCATACCAAGAAATCCTGACCACACTGATTCTCCATGGAGAATCCCTGGGCCAATATTACTTAGCAATAGGTTCCATCGGAAGAGAACTGCAACTTGACTGATCACATAGAAGTGGAGGGATGACGAAAAGACTTGTTTGAAACCTATAGGATGCTGGGGCGCCAATCCTTCATATAACGTATGTGATCGCCGCTAGTAGCAGTTGACAAGAATGACTCAAGCGAGATTACGTTCCATTGTACATGTGGACGATCACATCCTGAAAACACCGAAGCCTTTGTTATCTCCAATTCCAGTGGCACCGCCTCCAAGAAGCCCATTGCGTAAGATCTGTTCGCGAGTGACGACCCCAAGACCTAATCCGAGGATGTCCCGCGTGTCTGTGGGTCTGATTATTCCATCGTCCCACAATCGAGCCGTGGAATAGTAAGCTGTTGACTGGTTCTCAATCTCCGATCTGAGAGACGCATGCTGTGAGGGATCTCTGTGATAACAATGTGAGAAAGAAGAATTCACTCCAGAAAAGGAATCGAGGGAAAGGCGAGAGAAAGTAAGAAGCAAAAAGAGTAGAAAGGAATGACGATAAGAGATAGATAGGTAACACGGAAATGGCAAGAGGAACACTCGAGCCAAAGAAGACAGAAGAGAAGTACGGATGACAGAGCTGTTCAAGTTACAACATTTGATCGAACACATACGATACTTGTTCGAGCCAACAAAAGACCAAAGATTATCTCAATTACCCAGATAGAAAGTAGTGCACATTCAGGCGGGAGAAGAAGAATTGTCACACTCACTTTGACACTGCCGTCATCACTTGAGAAAGTTGTCCTGAACCCATGACCGATACTTTTGCGTTCTGAAGGGGATGCATGCAGTAATATAATTAGTGCGTGTGCCCCAAAGTCGACGAAGGACGAAAATAGAGTGTGGAACGGAACAAATTCTATGGGGACGAAGAAAATATTGATATGAATTTAACTCACTGGCCACATCCACAGAAAACGAGGAGAATACTGCGGATATGTCAATATAACCATCTTGACACAACAATGAAATGAAAACATCAATTACGTACCGCTCTTCCTGCCATCCCTGTGGTTTCGCACAAGTATTATTAGCATAAAACACAAGCGAAATAGAGAGAGAGAGCAAACGTACCGTAATTTCCGGCACCGAAGCTGCCCCCTATGATTACGGTGATCTTGGGCACATTTGCACATGCGACAGCTCTAACCATCTTTGCACCTACATTGGTGCCGTGGATCAGCTGCAGTAAGCGATGAAACTCCAAAATGGAGAAAGGTATACTGGAAGAACACAGATAGCAGACACAGGCGACACCAGATATCCGCAATAGAAGAGCCCCTCTCTGAATAACTCATCAGGAGCATAGATTGGAGTAAAACAGAAGTTCAAGAATAGGCGGGACTAACCATCTTTCGCGATACCATCCTTCTCAGCTTTGGATCCTACCATGTAACCAGTGACATTTACGAGAAAAAGAAGGGGAATCTGACGCTGGGAACATAGTTCGATAAAATGGGAGGCTTTCAGCGCAGAAGGAGAGACGAGAATCCCATTGTTAGCTATTATGCCTACTTGGTAGCCATGTATATGAGCGAAACCCTGCCATTTTGGGGGTGGAGTCATAAGAACACTTGACGTGAAAAAGATCTGGGGTAGAAGAAGGATTTGGGGTGGGCGGAAAGGACTCACGGTGATAATGGTAAGACCGTATTCTTTCTTGAACTCCCTGAATCTTGAACCATCGACGATACGCGCAATTACATCTCGCATATCAAATGGCTGTCTCAGATCGGTGCCTACAATTCCATGCAACTCATCTGCCGGGTATAACGGGTCCTCTGGGGTTTGTGTCGGCTAAATACAAAAGATGCATTAATCCCCACGATAAGATCCAATAACAACGAGGGCCGCTGCAAATCCTGGGTCAAGTCTTGATCCGTAGGATGCTACAAAAAGGTTTTGGAATCAAAACTCACTCACCGGCACACTCCTCCAGCCCGCAGACCCCGAATCCCCGACAATGCCTCTTGCAATCTCAATGGCGTGTTCATCATCCCTAGCTAAATGATCTGTCACACCACTTTCACTTGAATGCATCAATCCACCGCCTAAAGTCTCTTCATCCACAACTTCACCTGTAGCTGCTTTGACTAACGGGGGACCAGCGAGAAAGATTCGACCTTGGTTTGCGACGATGATGTTTTCGTCGGCCATAGCGGGAACATAAGCACCACCTGCTACAGAGATACCGTGGACCGAGGCAATTTGTGATATTCCAAGAGCTGACATTTGCGCCTGGAAAGGTTGAAAGGTGTGAAAGGCGAGAGGGCAGGGAGGCGTACCATGTTGTAGAAGATACGACCAAAGTGATCTTTGTCCGGGAAGACATTTGCTTGGTGCGGTAATGCCGCTCCTCCAGACTCAACTGAAGTTGAAAGTATTCAATCAGCATATCAATCGGAAATGCGAATCACTCTCACCAACATAGACACAGGGTAACCCATTCTCCCTCGCAATTTCCTGGGCCCTCAAGTGTTTCTTAACGGTAAGAGGATAATACGATCCCCCTTTCACAGTAGCATCATTAACGACAATCATACATTCTTTCCCAGATATTCTTCCTATTCCAGTAATCATCCCCGCACCTGGGATAATTTCACCTGGGTATACATCGTGTGCTGCCAGAGGGGACAATTCGAGAAACGGAGAACCAGAGTCAAGCAGGAGATTCAACCTTTTTGCAAGTATGATTAGCACATAGTGAGCGCGGCAAAAAAAAACGAACCGCTCACGAGGCAATTTCTTGCCTTTACTTTTCATCCTCTCAGCAGCCTTGGGTCCACCCCCTCGTCTAGCAGCAGCCATCTTTTGTTCTAAATCCCTCACCAATTCGCTCATAGATTCCGCTTTGGCCTGGAATTCGGGCGAGGCCTTGGATATAAGGGAAGGGAGTACAGATGCATGGTATCCTCTGCAATGAACAGTACGTTGGGTTGGTGGTATGAGAAAAAGGCGTCGGAAAGTTGTAGCAATGACATGCATTGCTAAGACCGTTGAAGTGCAAGTGACGGCGTAAGGATCAAAAATTGATTCGGCCGGACCTTGAACACCCGAACGGATCTGGATCCTAGGTAGAAGTTCGGGATTGAGGGTGAAATTTCGGCCATTTGTTCAAACGTAGCGTTTACTTGCACAGAAATCTAGAAATTTAAATCATTCTAGTATTTAGACGTCTCGCACATAGTGTCAATTAAACCTGCTTTTCATAGTGGAAAAACGTACTCTTACAGTCCGAAAGCAAGATTTATGCCAACAACAAAAGTGGAAAACAATTTCATTTGTTAAGAGCTTTTAAACACAAGAGATGGCAATGACGAGTTAGTAACCTTTTACCTTCACCAGCACCACCATCTCAAATGCCGGCTCTGCGATCTACTTACCTTCTTACCGCTCTCATGTATTCAAACTGAGGATTTTCACCAGCATCAGATCTGGGTCCCTCCATACAACATCTCTTCGCTTGTACGGTGTATTGGTATCAATATCCGTATCCACTACGAGGGAAAAAACAAGAAGCACAAATAAATCATCTCAGCCGAGATAATCTCTTCACATTCTGACCGGGAGCAGAGACCGAAAAGAGATCGAAACATCATCTGTGTGAAGGAGATTGAAGCATCATTGACTGTACATCAAGTCGTCCCTTTGTCATTCGGCTGTATGCATCCGAAAGTCTGATTCTGAGAACCCAAATGGCAGGATAGATTCTTCACCGGCAAGAAAAAATCCTAGCTCAAGTCTATTCTTGAAAGTGGGTATCGGGTTTTTGACCCAAACAAATACAGTTATGATCAATCCATCATACTGGTCACCCAGCATGGCATAAGTCAGATAGACGTCTATCTGACATGATGAAAAACAAGCAAATTCAAGAACGGCTAAAAACATAGAGATGGTGAAAGCCAACGAGTCATTGACTTTTCTGATTCTAGCCTCGTCATATGGAAACTGTGCATGGATGCCCAACCCTGACTCAAAGAAAAAAAATCATCTAGCCAGCTGATCCATGATCAATCACATTGCCCTCCTGGACAGATCGACTCTGGGAGACATGATACCTCGAAGAGAAGTTTGGGGCTCCAGGAGAAACCAATGATCAAGTCTATTTTGCACAAGTCACGATATCCCCACTCTCATCCAGACATGTACCACATCCGAGGACCTACCTTATGCACACCCCTCCAAAAAAAGATCCCATTATCATCTTAGGAAACACGAGAGATTTTTTGGTATGCGTCGATTAAGAGGGGAAAAGAGATATGCTTCTTTGATGTTCTCAGAATCAGGTCTGACAGCAAATAGGAATGATGGTTCTTCACGAGACCAGGGACCGCCATTGTCAAGGGAAGCTAGTTTTTTCTCATTCACATGGGCGAGGCATTTCATATCAAATTCCGAGGGATTGTTTGAGAGGGTGGGATACGGGTGGAAGTCGGCCAACAAATGCTGTTGTGTGAGACTGATGCTGAGTGGATCGATGCACCCTTCAGTATCTTTCATTGTGCCTGGAACCGAAAAAGTTTGGGTCACATTTTTCCCTCAAATGACACGCACTGCCTCCAACACTAACTCAACTTTGAATCCCAGCGCTCAACAGTTCCTGAACTAGCTTGCTAATGTGCTGAGCATATTTGTAGCTCTCATATCGTTGAAGTAAAGAGTCGAAAATAATATCGACTAGGATATAAGATTGTGACTTGTCGACGGATCTCTCCCCCACTAGTTATCTACCAATATTGCATCAACACAAGATACAATCAGATAAAAGAAGTGAAGTGTACAACTCCAACTTAGTTTGCTTTTGCAAACCTAGAAATCCTTCCAATCATCCCAATCATCATGCTTCTTCTCAGCTTTAGCTTGAGACATCATCGGTCCCATAGCAGTATTTTTTTGTTTCGCAACAGGTGAATCTATTGCAGGTGTAAGATCAGTACTCCGACTTTGCCCTTGCGTGAACTCTCCCAAGAAATCATCATCATCTTTCCCATTCGGATCGTACAACGCAGAGCTTTCTTCTCCACCATACCCACCATACACACCAACTTTCCCATACCCATTTCTCTCCGGTCCACCTAACACTTTTTCTTTAACACCATAGACTGTATCGCCCAAATCGACGCCCATACTCCGCTTTCCCCACTCATTCGCTGCACCACCTAATTCTCCGACTTTTCTGGAAGCACCATCAACATAACCTCGAACATTGGCCTGGAATTGTGGATCATTAAGACGCTCCATTCCTGGTTGGATGACACTTTTATTGATAGTTTGGGTAGCGCCTACTACAGCCGATGAAAATATTGACCAGCCTTTTGACAATGCTGCCATCGGATTTTCTTGCACGTCGGCAAAAGTGGGTGCATTTGCTGAAGAAAGACGGAACGAGGGATGGGAGGAGTTGCCTGCAGGAGGGGTCGGAGTATTACCAAAACCTTGATAACGTCCACCTTGGGAAGGAGGAAGATCGGCTGACCGTGACTCGTTGAGTTTTCCGAGGTTAGCAAAATAAGCTTCATTTTGTGATTTTTGATCGACCGGCGTATTGTCGATGAGAGAGGGAGAGGAGGTATTTGAAGCAGGAGAGGCTCCAGAACCTGTGGTGAACCGAGAGTTTTGAGTCCGAGATTTCCGGAGACCGGACGGATTAGGGGAGGATGAACGGGAGATGCTGTTGCTGTTTTTTGGGCTGAGATAGTTTTCAGGAGGTGGGGATGGGGACCACGATTTGCCAGCGAGGACAGCATCAAGCTGCAATGAACCGTAAGATTGGGCTTTGGTAACGGGATCTCTGAAACATACTTTTTCCCGATATTGGGTAGCTGCCCAGCAGTGATATGTATCGTAGGGGCTGGCGGAATCTTTGTATCCACCCAGGGGATCATAGGATTTGACGAAATTGCGAAAGGGAGCATTTCCGCCAAGCTATTCTACACGTGAGCCGTACATAAGGCTTGTATTGGGAAAGATGGCGAACCTCCATGCGTTTGAGTTGGTCATCTTGCCAGGAATCCATGGTCACAGAACGCACAAAGCTATGCAGAGATGAAATTCTGCATTACGGTGGTCAGCAAGTAGGGATTACCTGATGTGTACACCGAAACTGCGATGTGTACCAGCACATTGTAGGCATAGGAATACAGCAAAACTGACTGACGGTCAAATGTCAGCGTCGTCGAGGACGGGATCAGCACACCTCAGAGAGGCCCACTGGGGGTTTGGATTGCTGCAGTCGCAGCAGACTTTGTTGTTCAAACCCTCACGCTGGATGAGTTGGTTCAGAACCTTTCTTGCAGCTGGGTCAGCCATATGTATAGCACCTGCCAAGAGTGTACAGGATGATGAAAATAAAGCCACGTGACGAAGCACGCGTTCTGATATTTTTGATTTATGGGAATGCAGCTTGCCTTGGACAACGATGATCCAGCAGATCGACCGCAATACTCGTCGTCCAGATATCCCCAAGTCCGATGCTGGAGACGGTCCAGAAATCTGGGGAAACTGGGCTGGCCTCAGGTTTATTCCTTCTGCTCGCCTCGGCCTCCACTCACATTTAGTCCAGGTATTACTCTTTGGAGATTGTCCAGCATCCTTTGCGTGCCAGGATGTGTGGGTTCGGCGATAAAGTACATTCAATAGTATACACGGACACTTTGTTATTCTGATCCGCCTCAAGGACCGGCGTCCGCTTGCTCCCGCTGCCGTCGCCAGAATGGTCGTCCGTAACCAGGACAAGTCCATCGTTGATGTCGAGTCAGTACCTCTCCCATAGAACACAAATCTTACTCAAATTTCTCTAGTGAGATTGACTGGTCGTTCTTTCTCGTCCTTGTTGATCTATGGTCTGCAGATGGCAAGCAGGAGATGAATCTCGTCCTTCACCCCTCTTCTGCAGACCGGTCTAACCCCCCACTCGTCAAGAATCGTCGTCGTGGCGCAAGCATCAATCAAGCACGAGTTTCACAACACTCTCCCATACAGCCATCTCCCGTGCTTTCAGAGCCCGTAAGCTAAGCATGACTCACCACAGCTCACATTTCTCACCGGTGTTCCGCAGGCACCGTCCACACCTCTTCCCACCCACACAGCTCAGGGCACTTTCTCATCTCCCACCGCTGCCACACCCTCCATTCCACAACCACTTTCACAAGATAGTCCAATATCCAGTTGGGGATATAGTTCTAATCGTAGTACAACATATCCCCCGCCTTCATTTGCCTCGGTGACAGCAAAACCCACGTCTACTTCTAGCTGGGGTGATGCTACCGCTATTGGTTCCGCTTCCACTGTCTCTAGCACTGATGGCCACTATCATCATCATTCCGTAGAGTCCGATGATACCTTTTCAGTCAATCCTCCACAAACACCTCATGATAGCCCCACACATGTGTCCCGGCCTGGTGGATATACACATCAAAGTATTCAGCTGCCTACAACACCACCACCATCTCCTCCTTATAGTGCACTGCCTAACAACATGGGTCCTCCTCCCATCACCAACGATAGTGGTGAAAAGAATTCTAATAGTACACCCGATACACCATCAACATCAGTACCTTTGATGACGTCGTATCCGCCGATGAAATCCTCTCGTTCAACTTATACCCGTGCACTTGTTGGTCCGTTATCAGCGAATGCGACAAGGTTGCAGGACGAGCATCGGAAATCTGGAATATTCTTCCTATTCCAGGATTTGAGTGTTAGAACTGAGGGTACTTTTAGATTGAGAATGAGATTAATGAATATTGGCGCGTAAGTTATCGATCCTTTTACGCGACGGTGCTCATTTTTTTCAGACCTCCAGCACCAGAGCAAGGAGCAACGAAAATCCATACTGATGTTTCACCGGTGCTTGCTCAAACATTCACCGAGTCATTTACTGTTTTTTCTGCAAAACGGTTTCCTGGTGTTCCAGGTAGGTCTAAAGTTCTTCGCGCTTTTGAGACTTGACGGTGCTGATTTATTTCCCCAAATCATATGCTTTGCGTCAATGGTTTGATCATTTGACTCAATCGATGGATTGCTGTTAACCTTTTTCCTCTATGTTTGACCTATGTTTCTGGAATCACGTCACGTGTTCGGGCGAAAACTAGATACGACAGCGCTTTCAATTGCCTTTGGCAACCAAGGCCAAAAGATACCTATCGTGAGTTTGCAAACCTTCCATGTTTTCCTATTTGCATATGTACATGCATCAATACTTCATCACTGCACCATGATCATGAACATGGAGTCACTATCTAAACACCAAAACGTCAATCAAACTTCCTTTTCCTGTTCTCACTCCTTGTTCATTCGCTGATCAGCTCCTTTCTTTGAATAGCGAAATCGACATGGTTCTGGCAAACGTTGGAGACGTCAAGATGCGTCATCTGCAGAAGAAGAGGATTCAGAGGTGGAGTAAGTTTTTTTTCAGGATGCTTAGATAAATGAGAAGGCCACTTGAGGTGGAAGACATGTGAATGTTTGGGTGTCGTGATCGTTTGGGGTTTCTTCCTTCCGCAGTTGACTGGTACTGCCCTCGAACAAAATTCGGCTGTTATTGGTATCAAGATTCTGTATCTATATGTCTTTGGGTGCTACTCTTCGTTTGTTGGATATCTACCCACGGAGTTGTGTTTGCAGTGTACTACATGTATTGGACCAACCATGTATCTCAGTGTGTGTGTAGTGATCGGATGTCAATCAATCTGGGTCAATTATACAATTCTAAACTTATGCATCTAATAAGATATAACGAACGTACCCCAACTATCTGAACAAAGATCAAATCCAAATCCAAAATATTCTTCCTATTTCCTTCAACATTCAATTCCAGATATACACCTTGTCATAGTTGTCTGCCAGCCTATACTTCTCCTGCTCGTCAAATTCCATGACAACCTTGACAGCATCCGGATACTCCTTGAATATCTTCTCCAGCAAGGCTCTCACTCGTTTCTGTTGCTCAGGTGAATAATCAACGCCATACAAATCCGCATCAGACATTTGTCCAGGTGTTGAAGTTTGTACAGCAGGTTGACCAGCACGAAGACGTTGAAGACCGATGAGCAAGTGATGCAGCAGTGACCAATGAATTCTAGGGTTGTTGCCTACGGAGGTAAAGGACAATGTATAAAGTGGACGAAGAAAGTCGGGTATGGTTTCAAAGGAAAGATCGTCAGAAGTGGAAGGGCGAGAAGCGACGAAGGGAAGATAACTTCTGTCGGGCTGTGTTTCATCTGGTGCGCCAAAGGAATCAAGAGTGGGGTCAAACTCTTCTTCTTCTTCTGATGTTGGCATTGGTGGCGGCGGCGGTGTTGAAACTGTGGGTGTGGGTGGATGATTCAGAGCGAGAACAGTTGCAGCATCATCACTACTATCACGCTGTGAACGATATCGAATGATTTTAGATCGTGTAGATCCACTAAAAGGTCGGATGGGCGTAATTATAGCATTCAAAAACGAAAGATCCGTTTTATTGAGGACATCGAAAGGGGGTCTCCACGTTGGTTCTTGTTCTTCGTCGACCGTCTCAGTAGAGTCAGAAGCAGTTGAAGTACGAGCTTCATTTCGCACAACACGGATATAGGGTAAAATAATCCGATCCACCACCTCAAAGGCACGCTCATATTCTCCCGCTCGAATGAGATACTCTCCCAATCGATTCCAATTAAAAAAATTGAAACTGAACCCCTGCTTCTGATATTCCTGCCACACCTCCAGAACCCGATCGTGTTCCTCTGATCTCGATAATGTATCGAGGTATATAGTGAGCGGAACACAGAGCATATCCGTAGACGACTCAATGTCGTCTTTACCCTCTTGAGGGAATTTCGCAGCGGCCATCTTTTCCACACCAAGCTCCAAAAGATGATTCCAGACTTTGGTAGCCTGTTGCAGACGATCTTTTTGTCGATAGAGATCGAGGAGGTAGGTCAAGACCGATACATTCACTTCGCCACCAGCATCCAACATCTCATCCAATAACCTTTCAAACCCCTCAACGTTTCCATTCGAGGAATATCCGCGTAACAAGGGCTCATACACTAGATTGATGGGCGAGAGTTGCAAATTCTCTTCTCCCGTAATATCTCCTTGTCGAGTAGCCACTCGAGTCATAAATTCATATGCCACTTGTAAACTCCCTGCCGCTTGTTCATTGGAATAATAATGGAGTACGGTGTTGAATGTGACGGATGTAGGATTAATTCCTCGATCAATCATATCCTGATACACCTGCAATGCCCTCTCCTTATCTCCCTTGCGCAGGAAACCAGCCATGAGGATGGTAAAAGTGAAAGGATTCATGAGACTCTGGGTACCACTCGTTGCTCGCTTGTCCATCTCACGAAAGATATCCATGGCAGCGCCCATATAGCCTGCTTCACATGCTGACTGAAGGAGCAATGCGAATGTCACTGGAGTAGGTTTTATATTTCTGTTGGCGTCCAATCGTTCAAACAGTGTTGCAACAACGCGGAATGGAGCTCCCATGATAACATAACCCTTCAAAGCAATGTTATACATCTCGATAGTAAGCTTCAACGGACTCCTGGTGTTCTCCTCTAGTGATCGGAATAATCTGATTGCCTCGTTCCATTGTCCAGCATCGACATAACAATTCAACAAAGCACCGACCATAGCCTGATCCGGCATGACTTTTTCCAACAGCGCACGCTTGAAAATCCCCTCAGCTGTGCTCGGTTTATGATGCTTGTTGAGAGCAGTTATGATATTTGTATAAATGACGACGTTGGGTGCAATCCCTGCTTCCCGCATCCGATCCAATACAGTCGTGATAGCTTCCAGGTTTCCACTCCGAAAATGACTTTGAATCATGGAACTGTATACGTAAAGATTAGGTTTGAGACGGTCCTTGGTCATTCGCTCTATCCAATAATCAATCCCTTCTGGATCTGAGCAACGTGCATAGCAATAAATTGCAATAGCATAATCCATGACTTGAGGTTTCGTACGTCGATAAGATTCATTTTCATCCCGAGGATAGTACTCCTCAAAACGATGATGTAGTTGTGTCACATGTCCTCTGATAGCTAAATTGAGCAAACCCATAACTCTATGATGCTTGCTGAGCTTTGGTGTCGAATCCATACTATTGAGCCGACCCTGAAGCGCAAAGAGGTGCATCCCAGTATTCATATGTTCTGGAGCTGTTGCTGGAACCTCGTTATAAAGTCGATTTGCATCGTCAAAGTAATTATCTTGCGCTAAAGCCCTCACAAGTCGAAGCTTGAGCAAATCATAGGGAAAACGGTTGTCGGTAAAACAGTCTTGTGACTCAAACGCTGCCTCATAGACACAAAAAGCCAACTGCGGCTGTTTGTATCGACAATAGGCTAAAATGAGCAGTACAGTGATCTGTACCCAATTCCGCTCATTCGGGACTTCTTGACTTTTGATCAGAGACACAGGATCTTGTAATGAGCTGAGGATAAACAAAAGCCTGGGATGTCGATTGACAAGAGCAGCAACACCCTCATCACGAAAATAAAAGCAATACGGAGGATGAAAATACTCCTTGAAAAAATGACTTTTGAGGAATTCCACAACATGGAGGGCATCTTGAAAATGGAAAATAGCGGAATAAAGAGAAGTGTATGTTTTGGCGATCATCAGATCCGCTTGAGATCCCGGGACACGAATCTTCTCCAAAATTTCAATTGCAGCTTCGAATTGACCATGCATCGAACGACATCTCGCAAGGAGATGCTGAATAGATGTAACATGACGTCTCATACTCTCCGAAACATGGATTCGCGCTTGTAACCAATAGACCATCTTCCGAAATCGCTGTCTTTGGATTTTCAGCTCGTATATACTATCATCTTTTTCGTAGAGCAGTTCGATTTTGTCGCAGAAACGTTCGGCGAAGAGAACGATGATATGATCTTGATTATCTCTTGTTGTTCGTTCAACACCCTCCTTGTCTGCAAGAAATGTGATAAAAGATCGCCAAGCATCATCCAATCTCAAATTTTCTACATCCACTCGTGTATATCTCGCAAGATGAATTAAATGCGGAGGTCGATTGGTTTCAGACCTTGTAGATGAGGACGAGGATGGGGTTGAGGATGAGGATCCATTGTTTTGATGGGATTGCGAGAAAGTTCGAGTAGATCGTGCCGTGGCATGGGATGTATGCCTTCGTTGTCCATTCGACGACGACGACGAATTCCTCTTGCTCAAACGATGGACAGGATACGCTTTTGGATTTTGAAACCGCCTAAGACGTCGTTCCCTAGGTAGTGACAATTCCTGAAGCATGAAAGGGATCCCATGTGCTAAACAACCAAATAAGTTAATTTACATTACATACTCTCCCCAAAAATCCACGAGACTTACTTGGGCAGTATAAGAAGTTACGCGTAGTACAGCAAGACCACTCTCTACACTGTGAAACGCGACGCAAACACGGTTCTTCTCTTTCTTTCCCCTTGGACGGTCTGAAAAGGTTTGACGAAAAAAATGGATGTTGATGCCGATGTTGGTGATGCATAACTCCGCCTACAAGAGTAGGACAAGTAGGGTAAGATGTTCCTTGAAAAACAGAACGACCAGGAAACAGAGAATTTCGTATGACGATTGTCAACGGTTCAACCATGAGCGTTTTCGCCGAGCTCTATATTTTTGTAAAAAAAAAGATAAGCAGCCAGCTGGAACGCACTGAAAGTTCCACCTTTGAAAATCAGTGTAAGAGAAAGATTTTCACTGAACTGAAAAGAAAATAAAGGTTGAGCTTAGCCGTATATTCATACAGAAGATTTAAAGGAAATTAGGTCAGCTTCCAGTTTAAATCACGTGGTATTTTTTAACGCGATTGAATATTTCAACTCGGACAAATATGTTTTTTTAATTGTACTAAAACAATGGATGTTATACCTATTGTACTGTAACTCGTCATATGTATAATATAGAATTGATAGGTACGCATTTGCCGCGGTCTAGTTTTGCCCCAGCTATATCCAATACATAGTACTATAAATTCCAAACACACAAATTGAAAGCAGATCACTCAAAGCTGATCCAAAAAAGAGAGAGAAAAGTAAAGAGAAAAAGACAGAGAGAAGAAAAAGACAAGTTGCGAAGTCTAATGTTTAGTCTGATGTTGCTAGACATCACGTGGTCGTCCTTTCTCGACTCTGTTGGTAAACAATCTTATCTCAATTTTCCTTGATGACAATTCATAAACCAGACCTCGCCATTCCGCCTTTCGAAATTGTCCTCGCAAGCTCAAAAGATGAAATACAGCAATGTTTCGATATCGTTGGTTCTCCCCGTTCTCATTAGAACGATCTGATTTTTTTTTCTCTAGAGAGTTAATGTTTTTCACCACGAACAAAAGTTTCCCTTGAACACAGAATTTGATGAGTCCGTAACAATACACACACATACACATACACAAGCGATGAACTGTTTTTCTCTCCTAGTAAAGAAGAACTTGCCACACATCTCCTTCTTCGCCTCATACCTTCCCTCACACCCATCGGCACCATTCGTGGCTATCTAATACCCCAAATAACGGATACCTATAAACTCACACGACTTGCTATACTTGAAGACTATCGCAAGTATGGATTCGGTCGTAAACTTGTAGAAGCATTTCATGATTGGGTGAAATCGGATGCTTCTGCAAATTCGACGAGGGGTTCTGTGATCATGAATCCATCACTACCGAGGCAGATCAAAATTAATTGTCATTCACAAATCTATGCAAAAGGTTTTTATGCCAAGTATGTCTGTTGCCCATTCCCTTTCAAACCCTTTTTTGGCCTCGAGGCTGCACTGACAAACGATGTCTAGGTTTGGTTATGTACAAGAGGTAATCTTCCCTTTTTTCGGAG
>Ga0153981_1000172_pt1 | contig 18644 bp, 10 predicted proteins | sample TSGA065MetaG_FD_104714 | JGI IMG/M metagenome (GOLD analysis project Ga0153981, IMG submission 104714) | Attine ant fungus gardens microbial communities from Georgia, USA - TSGA065 MetaG | ecosystem: Host-associated > Fungi > Mycelium > Unclassified | place: USA: Georgia, Magnolia Springs State...
CTTTTTAGGCATGAGTATTTTTCAGGTCTCACATTGTATTGAGCCTAATCTTAAACTACCCTTGGATTACACTCCTCTGTTAGTTAACCTTTTTATCTCACCAGAGAATATTTGCTTTAACAAAAAGGTAAGCTATTCTCAACTATACTTCTATTAGAGAGTTCAGACAACACTTTTTCTTTATAGAGTGTATACAGTGTCTGTGTGGCCATTACCAGGTGGAAATATGTTGACATATCTTTGCTAACTATTATCAGTTTGCTCATGCTCCCTTGACTGATCCATCACTATAAGTCAAGGACTTTATCAAGTTTCTGAAGGAGCATCCCAGTGTATTTGTTTCTACTCTCCAGGATTGCTTACTTCCTGAACCTCCATGAGCTTTCTTGGTTTCTTTTTTTTGTATCTGTAAATAGTTTTTCAGTCTCATTTCTCTTAGTTTCTGTTGACTTTGTATTCTAGACATAATAGGTCATTAGACCTGGATATATTATTTAAAGATTGGTTACAAGCAACCTAAATCAAGTTTTCTTTTCTTTCTTAGATTAGATTTCTTTTCTGATACTAATAGTATCTTCTGCCAATGATGGGGCAGCTATGGTCTCTGAGGCTCAAGTAGGCTACTTGTTGTAGATAATCTACCATAAACTACAATTGAGCACCATATTATAAATTTTTGAAGAAAAAAAAAAAAAAGTCCAAATAAAAAGAAAAGAAAAGAAATATAAATAATGACTTAGCTGTTTTGCTAAGTCATGATATGTCTATTGTAAGAGAACACTTAGTAGTCACATCTAGGAAGGCTTAGTATATACAATATAGGTGAGTATTACCTAACTTGCCCTGTGATCTGTTTAGTTGCCTTTTCTATAACTTTTTTCTCTGGTTTTCATCTTTTCATTAGTGCTAGGTTGCCTTTTTATAGTAATCTAGTTATTAATGTATAGTACACCTGATTGCATGGTAATATCCACAGACCATCTAGTATAGATATATACAAGGCTTTCATCTGGGCCTATAGTCTAACTTAAATCCTTTACTAATTTTGAATAGTTGAATATATGTTAAAGTCAGTTTACTATACTCTCTTCTTCAACTTTCTGTGTACTCTATAATATTTTTTCAATTACTTACTGACTTAACTATTCTAACTGACTTTACTCACTCACTTCTGATATTATAGTAAGAATTAATCTCAAGTCCATTGTCCATACATATACAATCTATAATCTAATACTATTGAGTACCTCTTTATATACTACATTAAGTGTCCTTCTGTTCTCCTGGCTCTATTCTGGAAGAAGTACTGAAATGTTCAATACTGAAGTACATCTTGAAAATACTATATAAAGTTGTCTATGTAAGAACATTGATGTTTGCAGATTAATTTCTATATGCTCAACTGATTGTCCTTGAGACTTGTTGATAGTCATAGCAAAGACCAGCCTGACTGGGAATTGAAGTCTCTTAAGTGGCATAGGCAATGTGTCTGCATTAGGTGATAACCTAATCCTTGGAATCAATACAACCTTTCCTCTAAACCTTCTATCCTTGCTAATAATCCTGTACTGGAGTATCTTTTTCCTTACATTCAACACCACCATTCTTGTTCCATTGCAAAGTCCTTCTCCTGGATCCAAGTTCCTCAGTAAGATAACTGGACAGCCAACCTTGAGACAAAGTAAAGCAAGAGGCAATCTACTACTATTGAGTTGTCAAAGAAACTCTGCAGGATAGATATGGTGCATTCTATCTTTCTCAAACACAGAGTCCACACTTCTTAGTATATAGACCTCTTGTCATGACACAGCCAAAAATGGCTAAGTTATTATTTATTTTCTTTTTCTTTTTCTTTTCTTTTTAATTAATTAGGAAATTGGTGGATATACAAGATGAAATAACCAAAAGGAGATGCATGGGAGTTTATAAATAGAAGTAAACACAGGAGGTGTATAAGTAGTGTACTATAATCAATAAGAACTCCATTGAGTTCTCCTTGTTAACTCGGACTAGGAGTAGTTCTAAAACGTCTTAGTCTAAGTTCTTATACCTTTGTATTTGGTACTGGATTGAACTGTTGGAGAATAGCTTCATTAATATTATATACCTCATCATTTCTAGAATAGAGAATAATATGCTCCAAGAAGTATTGGATAGATCCTGTCAATAAAAGTGTTGAGATTAGTGCAAACCATAGACTAAGGAACTTGTATCATCTCATTGTCATCTATAGTTGATCCAGCACCAATTTCCAGCAACCACTGAGCATGTTGATTGTCAGCTTCAGAGTGGTCCAAGTACATATGATGTCTGAGATATAAGAACTTGATATGTCTCCATAAATTTCCTCTGCAGAGAGATGCTGCTACCACTTGTTGATGTGTTTCTTTAGGTACCACAGGCAAAGTTTGACAAAAATCCCCTCCAAATACCACTGTAATTCCACCAAATAGATAATCATTCTAGATAATATGTCAATTTAACAGCTATCAAGTGCAAGTAATCACTTACTTCAAGCAAGTCTCTCAGACATTGATCAACAGCATCAATGTCATACTTGTGCTACATAGAAACTTCATCCCAAATAATAACCTTGGTCTATTGAATGACTGGAAATATATAACTATTCTGTTTGAGTCTAGCCACAGAGTTCTCATTAATAGAAAAAGAAATCTTGAAGCACAAATAAAATGTATAAGATATTCTTCCTCTATCTAGCAAAAGAGCAGCAATTCCAGATGATGCTATACACAGTACCATTTGTTTTCTTCTCCTAACCTCAGCAGCAATAGTGTTACAAAGAAAAGTCTTTCCATAACCACCAGCAGCATAAATAAAGAAAGGATGACCTTGGTTGTTGGTGATAGACTCCAAAACAGCATCAAAAGCAGCAGCTTGTTCAGGGTTAAACATTGTCCTCTGCTCATTTACCAAAGTTGCCATTTCATCTGCATTATACTGTTTAGCCTATAAGAGAGAATTGGGTATTCTTTGACTCTACTGTTGCTGTAGAAAAAACATAGATAGAAACTTAGCAAGACTTCTTCCCCATTCCTACCAATATTCTATTCAGATCCCAAAGGCTATAATCATAAACATCATTCTCTAGTATCTCCTGGTCAGCTTGGTAGTAGCTCATATAACAGAGTTTGTGCTTGATATCATTACAAAGTCCAGCCTTGAATTGGTCCCAGAGAATATGAGTCTCAGCCACTTTATTAGTCAACAAGATCACTACCAACAACCAATGACATGCTACTTCAGGCTGCATTACAATTGCTTCCTCCAAGCAAATCCTCCACTCATAATCATCCTTCAGTAATCCTTTTACTATACATGCCTCCTTGAATATGACAAACACTTGGCTATTCCAGGTCCTTAGATGTTCCTCACTTTTTCCACCTTCAAATATAGTCAAGAGAAGTTGTAAAAAGAACTGTTCTCCCTTTGATGGTAATACAAAGTATATTCTCCCAATCACCTTAGCACACCATCTTGAATACCATGACTTGGCTTTGGCATTCCAGGTAGAGTGTTGAGGAAACTACTAATAGGTAAGGCCCAACCCATTATCATATGCAGAGTTGTAATCAAACCAAGCAGTAAACTGAGTCTTCTCTACATTTTGCCTGACCAATACTTCATTAACAGTATGGTGTGCATGAAAGTTGACATAATACTCATTGGGAAGATGGATAGAAAGATGTTGGACAGCTAGTGACTCTCCATGTATGTTGAACTCAAAGATCTTCTAGTAAGCTTCAGTTGGACCAATAAACTAACCATCCAAGTATGCTTTGATCTCATTCTGTACCCTACTACTAATCTCTATAGTTGCTCTGTCAGAACCCTTATAGATATACTTGCTGAGATACTTGACAGTTTCCAATCTAGTAGAGACCTTCATATTAACATGACAATTAAAGAGAAGTTGAGAACAGTAAGGGACCGTATATTAATTAATGAACCTGGCCCCATTGCATTCAAATACCAAGCTATTGTTAGGCCTAGCATAGAGTAGATAACTGTTCTCAACCCAGTTTGTTCTCTCTCTATAGTCTTTGGGAAAGCATTTACTACATTGTCTATTGACTATATACTTGGCTTGGGGATTATCAACACCATATAGACCATGCAACATATATTTGGTGACTTTTGCATAAAAAAGTAGCTATAGCTGAGGATCAGATAACTGTACTGAGATCATAGAGTTTATATGATAAGGGTTTTGAATACAATCTTGAGAGTGTAGAAAGATGAGCAGATGAATATAAGAAAGACCTTTTTTCTGGAACTCAATGGTGTGAATATGAGCTATCACAGTACCAAAGAAGCCATTATTAATAAGCTTAAAAAGTGCTTTTTTCTTCTGTTCAAGGACATATGATACAATATCAGGATAATCAATGGCTGTCTGTCCAGGAAAAAGACTGAACAATTTCTAGTTACTTGGGATTAGCAGTCATAGTGAGGAAGAGGTCTGGTTTATGAAAATGTCTGCAAATGGCTATAGCACCTTGGAACAACTGAGTCATAAGCCTAGAACTACCCATATAAGAAGAATGAGTTTGTGTTCCAAAGGCCTAATATCTTCTCCATTATATCTATCATGCATAGCAGCATCCTGTAGTCCCTAGTAGAGTTCTGATCTGAGAGTATGTTAATATGTTCTAGTCTAGTTGAGTTTCCTCTGTTCACAGTTTACCTATACATCAACAACAAACTGCTGAATCAGCTTTCCACTATAGAAGAGAGATGGCTGAAGACTATTTCTGACATGAAGACAATATACATAGTAGCATGTGTCAGAAACCACCTGTAAATAAGTCTATTCTTCTCTATCTCTCTGCTTTCTATTCTTTTTTTGTTCTCTCAATTGAACACCATAGATTGAATTCTTGGATACCATCTATTCTCCCCCTTTGGAAATACCAAAACATAATAGAAAGCAATATATAAAGAACTGTTCTAGCTTATTTACTCAAGTCATCCTCCTCTTGCTTGTAATACCATATCTCTATCATCTATTACATAATGGACTCCTTTCTTAGGAATAATGACTGCAATCTCTTCAGCAATAGACAGATTGTGAGTTCATTGATTATGCTGTAGATCTATATGTAGTCTAATCCTAACCTCCTATTGTTCATCTGTTAGTTTGTCTCTGATAAGCTCATATGTATAACAGTATCAACCAATATATAAATGACTGTCCAGGAGCATTGTCTAAAGATTGTCTATCACTACAGAATCCAAGTTATTGTTGTTGGCTCTCCTAATATTGAGCTACTTTGCTGTATCGAGAATATAGATTTGTGTATACATTAGAGTCTAATCTATATGAAAAAGGAAAGTACTAGTGAGATAATGAACTTTTCTCTGGATCTTGAAACAATAGAGGCCTGACTGCTTAGTAACTGAGTTGTCAAAATTGACTTCTACTGAAGTCATAGTAAATGCTGTATTATACTGTTGTATATTATTGCAAAATTCTCTTGAGGAATAATCAGTCAAGTAGTTGTAAAGAATTCCAGTGAGTGGTTGGAAAGGAGGTAGTTGGATCTGTCCTTGCAAACAGCATATGCCAAATTTGGGATGACTAACCCATGAGGATCTAAGCTTCTCATAGTCAAAGTAAAGAGCATGACAGTAAGGACAAATGGTAGATAAGGTATAGGGTGAAAAACAAATAGTGGGATATTATTTACAACAACTGCTTCTTAATTCTGATAATTTATAAGTATATAAAATTTTATTATATAAAAATCAATATACCTAAATCATATCATCTTCTATATCTAACTCTTGAATATTTCTTTCTCTAACATTCTGTAATATCTAATTAGAATTTATTTATCAACAATTAGTGAAATCTATTACTTATAACTCTTAAAATATTTTCTTGCATATTCTTATCCATATTTAGATCTCCATTACCATGTTTATTCTGCTGTCCTTCATAATCAAGAGCATCTGTATCTTTATTTCTCTATTTCTCTATTATTTGATTAACTTAAACCTTTTTCATCTATCTTTGTTTCTCTACTTCTGCTGTTATGATCTGTGCTCTAGGTTCTTGAGTTGTTCTTTGTTACTGTTCAGCAAGTTGACATCTGTGCAAATTAAGTATAGCATCCTCAAGATTTTGTAGAGCATGTGTAGAAAATATACAGATATGAGAGAATAAAAAAGTAAAAGAACAAAAAAAGAATATAGGAAATAGTAATTGAAAACAGAGAAGTTGATGAGCTAGTACTATTACTGTATATTTGTATATGTTTATTTCTCTCCTATACATCTATATTTGGGTTAAATATAAAAAGAAAAGGGTTGTAATAATTGAATTTATTTTGTTAAACTTCTTTGAAATAAGAAAGAAAAGAAAGTAATAATTTTTTTTCAAAATTTTTTTGATTTTTCCTGAATTTTAATAAATTTATTTGTATTTTTGTGGAGTTTTTGAGTAAAGCTGTGGAACTGATTACCTAAAAATTTAACTAAGCTCTATTTTTCTATCTTCTTCTTATATATCTACTAGACAAGGTTTTCATTTGAACCTTTAGCCTAACTTGAACTCTCTATTAATTCTGAGTAAAGTTAATATTGTGTTGTCTAATAGATTGCTATACTTCTTGCCTCCAATAGTCTATGTAATAGTATACAATATTGTCTGTCAGGTCACTATGCTCTCTTCTTTTAACAGTTTTAGTATTGTTTACAGTGCATTGTACTCTCTTTCTCCAACAGTTTGTCTACAATATACACAGTGAGTATGTTGTCTATAATACATTATACTCCTTTCCTCCAATAGTTTGCAGTTCACTATACTTTTTTTTCCAATAATATATAGCAATATTGTTTACAGTCTGCTATACTCTTTTCCTTCAACAAATTCTAGTTTGCTATACTTTTTTTTTTCAATAGCTGCCAGTAGTCTTATCTCCAGTTTGCTATATTATTTTTCTTTAACAGTTTCTAGTTTGCTATACTGTCTTCCTCCAATAACTTTTAGTAGTATTGTCTGTAATGCACTACACTTCTTTTCTTTAATAGTTTACAGTATCCTATACTTCTTTTCTTCAATACTTTCCCTAATTTTCAGCTTTTTTTCTGATTTTTTCTAATTTTTAATAAATTTATTGGATTTTTTGAGTAAAAAGAGAGATTGTGGGAATGATTAGATACATGATTTATCAGTACTATCATCCCACATATGATGTAGCATACTTACTAGATACTAGTAAATATATAGTAAAATACCTTACTTTAATATTGATTGGAACTTCTGGACTATTCATTCATTTTAACTTAAGTTTGCTCTCTTTACTAATATTAGAGTAGTTAGGGACTGTATATTAAATATTACTATATAATATTTAATTAGGTACAGAGTCACTCTAGAAGATTGGTCTAGTGTTCTAGAGGTAGTGTTGGTAAGGTCCTCTTACAGTCCTTTTTTCTCTTTTTTATTTCTAAACATCTTCTATGTCTTGCTGATACTCTTGTTATGACTTGGCAAAATGGCTAAGTCATTATTTACTTTTCTTTTATTTTATTATTTAAACTTACTATACAAAAAAAAAAGACAGAAAAGTATTATATTATATATTACATATCACATGTTGGGTGACATCACATAGTAGAGTCATATGATGAGTATGGAAAAGTAGTACATAGACTATATAGTAGGTATATAAATAAGAATTAAATAAGAACTCCATTGAGTTTTTTTTGTCAACTTAGACCAGAAGTATAGTTAAGTCATCTTAGGCTAAGTTACTACAACTCTCTTTTAAACTCTTCAATTGTTTTTTTCTATTCTTTTCTAAATATCTGATTTTGCTGTAAATCCTTTCTACCATACTAAATACTTATTTTTTCCTTTAACCTATTACTTATTTAGTATTTTCTTAATTTTCTATTTTTCTTCTCTTTCAATTATAACTGGAGCTGGTTGCTTTTTCTTTTGTTCTTTTACTTGCCCTACATATTTACATATTCTACTAATGTTTACTATTAGGTGTATTCTTACTATACTAAGTAACTTCAATTCAACTGTAATACAATTTTCTTTATTTTATAAGGGTCTACAAATCTTTCCATCAACTTCTTTGTTCTTTTTTCAATCATTTGATATTTCAAGTCCTTAGTGCTAAACATTACTAAGTTCTCTGTTTTATACTCATTAACTTTTTCTCTTTTTCTGTCTGTATACTTTTTTATTTTCTTCTGTACCTTTTCCAGTACTGCTTTTGCTTTCTATATTTTCTTTATTTTAGTCATAAACTTCTCTGTTCTCTTATATTTTCCTTTTCTCCTTACTTTAAACTCCATCTTCAGATCTTGTTTATAGTTTGTCTTAAAGAACAATATCTTTGTACTTGAATATGTTTTATTGTTGTAGGTAAGCTCAGTTGTTCCCAACAAATCTAGTTACTGCTCTTGTCTATGGTTCATAAATATTCTCAAGTATTGCTCAAGTTCTTGGTTGACCCTTTCTGTTTGTCTATCTATCTAAAAGTGAAATATTGTTAACATCTTACTCTTAATTCCCAATATCTTATTTGATTCTTTTATCAATCCTGTCATGAATTGGAGTTTTCTATCTGAAATGATACTTTTAGATAATCTATGTAGTTTCTATACATTATCTCTAAACAGTCTGACTAGCCCTTTTACCAATGCTTTCTCTGTAGTAGGAATAAAATAAACCATCTTTGTTAATCTATCTACTACCACTAAGATTGAGTTATATTCCTGTACTAATGGTAGTTTTATAATTAAAGTCTGTTGATATATGACTGCAGAGCATTTCTGGTATCAAATTGGGTATCAATTTGTCTACTGATTGTTTTGTGTGGTTTTTATTTTTTTGGCAGAAATTGCACTCCTCTAGAACTATTCAAATAAGGCCTAATGGCCTTTTTATTTTTTGGTATATAAAGATGCTACCAACACTCAAATTACTGCTGGATGGTATCCAGCTACTTCTCTTAATCTTTTTCACTTGAAAAGTACTATTTTATATCTAGACATCTAGAGAACTTTTTTTTCTGTCTTTTTTATCAAGGTAGTAATCATAAACCCCTCTAGTTCTTCTATACCAAAGGTAGTAGCTAGCTTTCTTTTTTTGACAAGTTAGCTACATTGTATACTAGAGCAACTTGAGCCATTTTCAACTATGCTTCTATTAGAGAGTTTAGATAGTATTTTTTCTCTACAGAATATATCTAGTATCTGTGCATCCATTGTTAGATAGAAATATATTAATATATCTTTACCAACTGTTGTCAGTTTGCTTATGGTTCCTTGACTGATCTATTACCATTGGTTAAGGACTTTATTAAGTTCCAAAAAAAACATCCCAGTATATTTACCTTTGCTTTCCAGAATTGTTTGCCTCTTGAGCCTCCATAAGCATCTTTTTAATTTTTTTTTCTGTTTGTAAATAGTTTCTCAGTCTCATCTTTTTCAGTTCTATTTAGTGTCTCCTACCAGTGATAGAACATATTATGAGACAGTTTCTAAAAAAGAAACTATTTCCTATATATTTATTAATCTAATGGAAAATACCCAGGAATATAACATGGGAAAGATATAAATAGCATAGGAAGAATTATATAAAATATATATAGTTATTAGTAAAGGTCATGTAATTGTGGAAGATAAGTGTACAGACTAACAGATATTTGTATAAGTATCTAGGAAAATCTAACAAAGAACTTTATTAAGTTTTTTTTGAACAACTATCTTGGTTGAGCTCTAAGTCCTTATAACTGTACACTAACAGAACAATTATGATCTCTGAGGCTTATGTAGGCTACTTGTTGTAGATAGTTTACTACAAACTATAATTAAGTACTGTATTATAAACTTTTGAACAAAAAAAAAAGTATATTAAATATTACTTTTTATACAAAATTTACTTGGAGTGTAACACTATTACCAGTATTGGCCAAAAAAGAAAAATCAACTTTATTCTGACAGGTATAGAAAATACATTATCTATATGCCTAACAAGTGCTTTCTTTTATATCTTCTTTTTTTCTTTGGCGACTTGGTTTGATTTTGTTGATACTCTAATAGTAGATTTTGACACTATACAATGTAATCATATAGTTTATCTTTTTATAAATGCTGTACTGATAAAAGGTATATAATTACTACTATAACTAAACTTTTATAATAACAGCTATATTCAAAGTTGATGGTACTATAGTTATCAATCTATTTTATGATAATTAATATAATAGTCTTATACAATTTAAATTTGTGGGTTAGGACTAGAAAAAAAAAATAGATAAATTTATTGATTTTTTGAATAGAAATAGATATTGTTCATTTACTAAACCTATTAATATATCAGATTTGGTATCTGAATCTAGACTAGAAGAATTCTTATTGCTATTTTAGAAGATAATAAAAATATTATACTGTTTAAAGTATTGTATCTTATCAACATGTTAAATAGAATTAAAGTATGTTTGTAAATTACTAGGAGTCTAACAAGAATACTCTTTATTAGAGAATTTAAAAAGAATTGATACCCTCAGTAAACTAAAGCTGTATACAATAGTCCTGGTATATAGTCATGACAGTTGTAAAAGTCTATCTGCAATAGGTAGTTTTATATAAAAGCATTACAAAAAAGACTATAGATTTAAAAGTAAACAAATATCTTTGATATAGTATATTGTGGCTACCTAACAAATAGACAAGAGCTAGCACAAGCAATATTTTTATGTCAAAGCTCTATTAAACTAGCTTAGATTACTTTTGGACAATGACTGGCTCATTGGACTAGAGTCAGAAATTGACTAGATAACTGGTTATTCTAGGTTTGATTTAAATGACATACAGAATATTGATGTATTGCCTCTAGGATGGCTTCTGTTCTCTAGGTCCTTTTGTCAACTAGTTATCTTTTAGCTATCAATGTTTTCATTCTTAAACCCAAGATATACTGGCAATACTTGGGCTTCTATTTCAATTGGCAATTCTCCTTCAAAAAGCACATTTGATTCTATTCTACCAAGGCATTGTTTACTATGAAGGTAATAGACATGTTTAGCAACTTTACTTGAGGTCTTTTTCCTTTGCAAAAGTGACTTTTGCATTGGTCCTGTGTTGTTTCTATTGCAACTTACAGTTTCTGTCTCTAGTACTTTGCTAGTGAGTTTATCAAAACTTTGAATTCTAGATGTTTTTTATACTTTATCAACTGGTAAAATTGAGACTCTAGCAGATCTTATTCTTATTCATTTTCAACTTAATCTTATAGAATATTTCAATTTACTTCACCTCAAGATATAAGAAAAGACATAAAAGATATAATTATATTATAGCTATATTTTTATTTATATATGTAAATATTTAAAGTAAATGTTTTAGTAAATAAACTTTCTAAAATAACTTAATGTTATTCTATAACATAATTTTACAATACCCAGCTGTAAGACAAATTATCATAAATAAAAAATAGAATTACTGTTAATTGCATCAAGTTATAAGTTGTATAGAATTTGAAAAAAATCTATTATCAAAAAAAAAAAAATAGATCAGAGTAAATGAGAATTTTTGTACAATTCTTTTAAATACAAAACTACAAATACTATCAGTTTCAATATCTCTTTTTTTTCTAATAACTCTACTTTTTCTGTTTCTTTTCTTTAGTTCTTGAAAACAATAAATATATATATAGCAATCAGTAAAAGAGAAGCTTTTAAAAAGAGCACCATTAAACTTACCTAACAAATTCCTTTATAAAAGACTTTGATATAATATATATAAAAATAAAAAAGAACAAAGGTAGCTTCTTTATTAGACATATGAGAAAAAAGGTAGCAAGCTCAACAACCTAATGTATTATTTTTCAGATATTTTTTTTAATTTTCATAACATTATATTTGTTTGAAATTATATCTCAGCCATCTTTGATTTCTATTAAGCTACTCTGGTCTCCTATTAAGCTCAGGTTACCAAATTTGACAAAGAAATTATTCTAGCTTAAAAGTACCATACCAATAATTTTAACTTTTGGGTTAATAGTGGTTTTATCTCCAGTTCTGAGATAGTTAATGAAAATTTTAAAACAGTAATAAAAGCTAAAGAAAAAAGAACATACACTGGATATTAGTCAAGAAAGAAATACAAAGTTAATTAATAATACTTTACTAAAAAAATAAAATAACAATAAAAGTGTTAATAAAGGGTATTAGTAGCAGCAGCTAAAAAAAAAAGTTATTATATAAAAGAGATATTTGATTATATCTATAGAGCTTTGTAAAGTTAAAAAGGTTAAAAAATAAAAAAAAGTCAAGACCTATAAGATCAGTCTGAATAAAAGAGTTGAATAAATAAGGAATTAAGTCTAGATAAAAATAGCTAAAAATTAGTCCATAAAGTGGAATAGAAAGACTATTAAAAAAAAAAAAGTATTAAGACTGTAGAAAAAAAAATACTTATTACTAAAGACTAGAGTAGCAAAAACAAAATAAAAAAAGACCTTAAAAACTCTAACTTTTTTGGTCCAAGCTTTGAGAAAAGAATTAATAATAGTCAAACTACAATTTCAACTAGCAAAAGAATATAAATAAGAAAAAAGAGAACCAAAGTAGAGAAATGTCTATAAGGGTATTATAAAAGATCTCAACATAATTTATAACTTTAATAGTCTTGAAAACCTCAATAAAAAATACTAAAAAAAAACAGTTTATAAACAAGACAGAAATGAAAAATTAAAGAATAGACAAACATATAAGAAAAAAAACTTAAAGTATCTAAAATAAAGTATTTAGAAAACAGAGCTTGAAAAATATTATATTCTGTAATAGAAGAGAAAATAAAAAATATAAGAGAGAAAAAGAAAAAAAGGAACAGAAAAACAATGATTATAAAAGAATATATTAAATTAACAATAAAAAAGAAAATAAAAAAACAAAAGAAGACAAGCTATAATATAGCTGGAAATAAAAGCAAGGAAGGGTTAGTTATCATAGTAAAAAAAGAAGTAAATGGGATTGTAACTAGAGAATTAGAATTTGAAAGAGAACAAAAACTTATTTGAATCAGAAGTAGCCAATGCAGCCAGATTGGCCAGGATCTCTACCATATTAGTGTTATAACCAAGAGCTTGAAAAAAAAGCTTAAACCTTTGTATTAGTACTGAAATTGATTTACTTTAGCTAAGTTAAAAAAGTATAGGGCCTAAAAAGATATATAAGCCTTAGTAACAAAAGTAAAAAATAATAAAAAAGGCTATTTAGGAGTAAAACAAACTACATAAATATAAGAATAGTTTAAACATAATGATTATTGATAGATTAACCAAAGAAAGATTAATAATATTACTAAGAGCAACTATTAAATTAGTTTTTTTAATGAATCTAAAGTAATTTTATCTCAGCTATGTTAGACCTGGTTTAAGCTCAAGTAAATCACTAGTATAAAACTAAAGAATTAACTATTGAAATGCAAGAAAAGAATGATATTGATATTAAAATAGCAATGTAAAAATATCAACTTGATTGAGATAAAAAGTATAAACTATTGAATAGAACTGGAAACAAAAAATAAAAAAATACTTGAATAAATATAGTACTGTACAATATGACTATTGAGAAAACACTATAGTATTTATTTGGCTATACTAAAATAAGTCTTGAGAAATACTGACAAGTTTGCTAGTATTTAAACTGCTTGTTTACTATATTTTTAATAGAAAACACATAAGTGATAAATTTATAGTAACTGTATTTGTTATTTCATTATCAAACTTAGAATAGTTCTAGACTATTTTATAAAGCTTTATGTATTTTTTTTAAGTCATTTCCTTTTGTACACTTATTAATTACCTGATTAAATATAAAAAATATAAATAATAACTTAACTATTTTGGCCATATTATGACAACTAATATATTTACAAATAACTCAGAAATAATATTTTAAATCTAAAAGCATATAGTCTATATATTAATATTATACCAAAAGCTGATATATCTGTTAAAACTGGCTGGAAAAACTACGGGGCTCTGTGTTTTAAACTCTTATATTGTTAAGAAATTATAATAAATAGCAAATTAGAGCATAGAACAAAATAATATAGTATTTACTTAAGCAAGCCTAGTCAGTTATTTGTAGATATAGCTTTAATATCTATATTAATATATAATACCTTGTTTTTCTTAAACAGAAAATACTGTTAATATTCTTTTAGCAAACAGTAATATCCTGAAAAATAAATAAGTATACCAGTTTATTCTATTTTAATCATCTAGTATTAGGCTCAAGTAAGGTATCATAGTATATACAAAACTACCAGTTGCTATATCAATTAGATAAATACAACTAGTCCATCCAGATTTATATTTTACAAGATAGCTACTTCTCTTATTTTAATGTTGCTAGATTATTACTTATAATGGATTGTATATTAGCTTACAATCTAGTTTCCCAGTTTATTTTACTTTAGTTATTAATTTGTATAAATCAAAAAGAGTATGTGAGACCAAATGTGGGATAATGTCCATTAATATAGAACTGACTAAGCAGCTTTCTCATACATTCTCTCTCAATAGCTCAAAAACCCTCTATAAAATCTACCAAATTTAGAAAATTTTAGAAAAAACCTAAAAAAATATAGAAAATTTTTATTAACTTTCTCTTCTTCTTCTCTAAATTTAGAAATATTAAAAGAATTAAATTTATCTATTAACACCTATCTTTTTTTATATTCAACCCAAATTGAATATATAAAAGAGAAAAAAATATATACAAATATACAGTAATAGTGCCAGTTTATTGACTTTTTTTATTTTTAATCACTATTCTTTGTTCTCTCTCTTTGCTCTTTTATTCCTCTATTCTTTCTATATCTTAACTAGATACTAAGCCCTAGGTATAAAGAAAACAGTACTTTACAGCTATAGTATAGAGTATAATTGGTATGACTAAGCTCAGATTTACTCTCCTAGATAGACTGTTTTCTTGAGCGGTACTATAGTAGTATATCTATATATCTTTTTATTAGTAACCTGGTGCTTGGAGTCTATTGTAATTCTTATATACAAGGAAATAACAGTTGCTTTTTAAGAAAGTTGTTTAGAATAGGGATCTCCTTCTTAAAAGTAATAGTATACTTTTATTCTTAGAGTAGTTGTAAATGAAACAGTAAGACAACTGTGAAATGGATTCTGTGGAAAAAGAATATTGAGCTAAAAGAGCTGAAAAGTGAGTACAACAAAATTAACAATCTACTATTCCTATTTAGAATAAAGAAAGAAGAAAAAAAAGTACTAGATTCTACTTAACCCCCACACATATTTCACAAAACCTTGAGGATACTATACTTGATTTGTGTAAATGCCAACTTGCTAAGCAACTACTAAGAACAACTTAAAAGCATAGAAAAGTAGAAATTGAAAAATAGAAACATATGAAAATCAATCAAATAATAAAGGATTAACAAAATGAGGATGTAAATGCTCTTAATTATAAAGGACAGCAAGTTTTTGAAAATAGTAGGGGTAATCAAGATATAAATATAGATAGGAATATATAAGAAAATCTCCTAAAAGTAGTATGTAATATATATTTGAATTATTATTCATAGATATATTTTTACTGGATTTCACAAAATACTGAAGAAGGACATATTCAAGAGTTAGATGTGAAAGATGATGTAATCTAGGTATGTTGATTTTTGTATAATAAAATTCTATATACTTATAAATTATCAGAATCAAGAAATAGTTGTTGTAGATAATATTCCACTACCTGTTTTTTATCCTGCACCTTATTCATCTGCTAGATAGCTATTTTTAGAGGCCAACATACAGTATATGGACTTGGGAATAATTGTGAGAAGCTTACTTCCTCAAGAGTTAATTGTTCTAAGTTTGGCATGTACTATTTGTAGAGATAGATCCAACTGCCTCCTTTCCAACTACTTACTGGAATTCTTCACAACTACTTAACTGAAGATGATTATTCCTCAAGAGAATTTTGCAATAATATATGGTAGTATAATACAGCTTTTGCTATAACTTCAGTAGAAGTCAAAATTGACAACTCAGTCACCAGACAGTTAGGGCTTTATTGTTTCAAAATATGCAAACTAGACTCCAGTATATATATAAATTTATATTCTTGATACAGCAGAGCAGCTCAATGTTAGGAGAGCCAATAATAACAATTTGGATTCTATAGTAATAGACAATCTTCAGGTAATGCTTCTGAATAGTCATCCATATATTGGTCAATACTATCATACATATGAGCTTATCAGAGATAAACCAGCAGATGAACAGTAGGAGATTAAGATTAGGTTATGTGTTAATTTACAGTATAATCAACAAACCTACAACCTACCCACTGCTAAAGAGATTGCAATCATCATTTCTGAGGAAAAAGTCTATTATGCAATAGATAACAGAGATATGGTGTTATGGACAAGAGAAGAACAACTTCAAAGAATTAGCCAAAACAGTTTTTTGTATGCTACTCTTTATTATGTTCTACTCTTTTCCAAAGGTGAAAATAGCTGGCATCCAAAAATTTCTATTCATGGTGCTCAACTAAGAGAACAAGAAAAGAATAGAAAATAAAGAAATAGAAAGGAATGGACTTGTTTACAAGTAGTCTCTAATATATACTACTATGTTTATTGTTTTCATATTAGAGATGGTCTTCAGCTATATCTTTTCTATAGTAGAAGTCAAAGTGATTAGAAGAGTGTATTTTGTATCATTATCAAAAGAAGAATAGTTCTTTTTATGACTTTTCTTGACTATATTTGAAGATAGAAAAAGTTAGGAGTATCTGAGGACCTAGAATGGTCAAGTGTTTATCATGTTCAAGGAAGCATATATAGCAAGAGGATTATTGGAGGATAATCATGAGTGGAGAATTTGCTTAGAGAAAGCAATTGCAATGTAGCCTAAAGTAACATGTTGTTAGCTATTGGCAGTGATCTTGCTGACTAATGAAGTAGCTAAGTCTTATGTTCTCTGGAACCAATCTAAGGTTAGACTGTATAATGATGTCAAGCACAAACTACATCATATGAGCTACTACCAAGCTGACCAGGAGATACTAGAGAATAATGTTTATAATTATAGCCTTTGGGATCTGAACAGAATGTTGGTAGGAATGGAAAGAAGTCTTGCTAAGTTTCTATCTATGTCTCTTCTACAGCAACAGAAGGGTCAAAGAATACCCAATTCTCTCTTATAGGCTAAGCAGTATGATGTAGATGAAACAGCAACTTTGCTAGATAAACAAAGAGCAATTTTCAACCCTAAACAAGCTGCTGCTTTTGATGCTGTTTTGAAGTCTATTACCAACAACCAAGGTTATCTTTTCTTTATTCATACTGCTGGTGGTTGTAGAAAGACATTTCTTTATAATACTATTGTTGCTGAGATTAGAAGGAGAAAACAGATGGTACTGTGTGTAGCATCATCTAGAATTGCTGCTCTTTTGCTAGATAGAGGAAGAATATCTTATACATTTTATTTGTGCTTCAAGATTTCTTTTTCTATTAATGAGAACTCTGTGGCTAGACTCAAACAGAATAGTTATATGTTTCCAGTCATTCAATAGACCAAGGTTATTATTTGGGATGAAGTTTCTGTACAGCACAAGTATGATATTAATACTATTGATTAATGTTTAAGAGACTTGCTTGAAGTAAGTGATTACTTGCACTTGATAGCTGTTGAATTGACATATTATCTAAAATAATCATCCATTTGGTAAAATCACAGTAGTATTTGAAGGGGATTTTGTCAAACTTTGCCTGTGGTGCCTAAAGGAACACATCAACAAGTAGTAGCAGCATTTCTTTGTAGAGGAAATCCATGAAGATATATACTTGGACCACTCTGAAGCTGATAATCAATATGCTCAGTGGTTGTTGGAAATTGGTGCTGGATCAACTATAAATAATAATGAGATGATACAAGTTCCTCAATCTATGGTTTGCACTAATCTCAATACTCTCATCAACAGGATCTTTCCAGGAATTGGTAATCCAAGAGTTCAAGATGACTGTCACAAACTTTATTCAGACCATAACTTGACTGATTTTGATGATATAAATAGTTACCAAAAGCTCTTAAAAAGACCTTTCAAAACAGTACTAAAAATATCTCAAGAACAATAGGTAATGATCATATAGTGGTCTGTGTACCAGGACAGCCTACTACATGATCACTACCTATTGTTCTATATATAGAAGTACTATTGTTCTTGAAATAGAGATAACCTAACTGTCTTAGAGTAGTCCTTTGTTCTATTCAAGGACAGATGATGATTTATAGATAAAGATTAGTGTCATGTACAAATATTGAGGATCTTGTATCTCCATGAGATTTTGTTGCCTTGGGATCTATTTATAACCAAAGGAAGTGCATTGAAAAGAGCTTCACAATGGTCATTGAAGCAAACGATTATGTTAAGTGGTTCCCAAGATATCAGCAATTTAGTGTCTGGTAACTTGGTGATTGCCAACTGATCTGCTGATAACTCAGTGAATACTGATCACCTTGAGATGTTTTTGGTACCATTCAAAATGTCTTCTTAAGGGCTTTTGGTGGCCATTTAGATCATCAAAATTGGTCAAGTATTCCCAGAGTTATGGTC
>Ga0153981_1000173_pt1 | contig 18605 bp, 15 predicted proteins | sample TSGA065MetaG_FD_104714 | JGI IMG/M metagenome (GOLD analysis project Ga0153981, IMG submission 104714) | Attine ant fungus gardens microbial communities from Georgia, USA - TSGA065 MetaG | ecosystem: Host-associated > Fungi > Mycelium > Unclassified | place: USA: Georgia, Magnolia Springs State...
GCCACTTACTGATTTGTGATTGCTTGATTTGATAATCAAAGTGTTCAAAAAAGCAAAGTTAGACAAGCAGCAAAAGATGTTGTTAAGTCTAAGGTTTATCCTCAGACATACAGTCCTTAAATACATGATTGTGGTGGTCTGTGCACCAGAACAGCCTACTATATGATCACTACCTATTATTCTACATATAGGAGTGCTATTGTTCTTGAAATAGAGATAACCTAACCATCTTAGGGCAGTCCTTTGTTCTATTCAAGGACAGATGATAATCTATGGGTAAAGATCAGTATTATATGCAAATATTGAGGACCTTGTATCTCCATGGGATCTTATCACCTTGGGATCTATTTATAGCCAAAAGAAGTGCATTGAAGAGAGCTTTATGATGGTCATTGAAGCAAACAATTATGTTAAGCAGTTCCCAAGATATTGGCGATTTAGTGTCTGGTGACTTGGTGATCACCAACTGATCTGCTGATAACTCAGTGAATACTGATTGCTTTGAGACATTTTTGATACTGTTTGAAAGGTCTTCTTAAGGGCTTTCAGTGGCCATTTAGATTGTTGAAATCAGTCAAGTATTCCCAGAGTTATGGTCTGAATGAAGTTTGTGACAATATTTAGAGGCATCTGTAAAGATATAGATGACTTTGGTGGGGTTGAATTAACAGAGGAGTGGTTCAGATATAAAACATTGTTTGACCCTTCTTATGGCTTCAGATGTAGTGGCATTCCACTTGAATGCTTGTATACTCTTCTGTGTTAGATCCATGACTGGTTTCATAATTCCTGACAGATTAAATATAAATCTTCTGTAGAAATTAACAAAACCAATGAATTCTTGAGTTTGGGTGAGTGTTTTTGGTTTGGGCCAGTCCTAGATGGTAGCTACTCTCTCAGGTTCCATAGCAATGCTCTTGTCATTTACAATGAACCCTAGTAGTCTTGTTTTGGTAACTTCAAACTGGCATTTCTTGAGTTTTGTAAACAACTTGTTTTCTCTTAGATACTGTAAGTATTTCTGGGTATATATATGGAGTTCTTCTAATAAGCTTCTAAAGATGAGTATATTATCTAAATAAACAACTAACTCATCTTCTCAGTGATTGAGAGCTCTGTCAATGTAACTCTAAAATGAGGCTAGTACATTACAGTTCAAAGAGCATAACTAAGAATTAATACAGGCCAAAGGGGGTATAGAAGGTGGTCTTCCATTCATCTCCCTTTTTGATCCATAGTAAGTGGAAGGCTTCTCAAAGATTGATTTTAGTGAAATATTTTGTACCATAAAGTCAGTCCAGTAGAAAGTCAATAAAGAGTATAGGGTATCTATTTTTTATTTTTATTTTGTTTAGTGCATGGTAGTTGACACAGAGTTGTAGTTCAGTGGTGTCTTTCTTAAGGATAAACAATATTGGTAAGGTGGCAGAGGATGAACTTCTGTAGATGAACTGTTGTGCTTCTATGTCTTTTAGGTAAGTTTTGAGTAGCTCCAACTCCTTTTCTGAGTGGTAATAAGTAGGACAGCATAGGGGTATCTTGTTTTCCAATATATCAATAGCATGATCTATGTTATCACTAAGTCTTGACGACTCAAGGACCACTCGATATGAGTGTTTAGGAAGAACTTGATGGAGTTCTTCATTGGATTGGACTACCTACTTATACTACTTTTACAAGTGGCTGTACCCTACTAGTCCACGATCATATGTCCTTCTAGAATGTTCTATAATCACATGACCTTGTCATATGATATGATTACTTAAGTTCCCACGCTATTTATATCTTGTCTGCATTGTACGACTTGATATTTGTGACTAAGTGTTTGAACATGTGGGAAACTTGTTCCTTCTTAGGGCTCTCATAACAATCTAAGTGGTTGCAGTAAGGTAGCAATTGTTGTGCGGCTTTGGGGTTAAATATATTGGTGTACTCAGCATACTGGAGGGGTAGTTCAGATGTAGATTTTGAAGAAGGTGAGATACTGTTGTCAATTGTTGTGGAAAAAAGGTCAAGAATGTAGTCAGGCATACTAGTTTCTTCCCCTAAATGGGTTCTTCTTTGGAAATATGTCCAATCAAAGTGTGGGGGCTTTTCTTGGACTTGTAGTATGGAGTCAGTGGATCCTCACAGTTGTATCTTGTATTCTGCCCAGTCTATCATGGGGTTGACTTGGCAGAACCAGAGCATCCCTAGTACTACATCATATTAATCTATAGATGCTCTAATGAAATATTCTTTGAAAGGCAGGTCTTGGACTGTACAGCAAAAGTGATATACTGGAACAGGACCTGTGGTCAGGACCTTACCATTCAATCCTTTTACTGATCTGTTGATCTATGACATGGGGATTAAATCTAAGTCCTTTACAAGAGAATCAGACACAAAATTAGTAGTTGTACCACAGTTGAATAAATAATGCATAACTTGTTTTATCAATTCCCCTACTACTATCAAATAAGGGGCAGTAAGTATAGCAGTAGTGGTAGGGAAAGGTTCATGGGCACAGAGAACAGGATTGCCATTTACTTGAATATGATAAAAGCTCAACTCAGAGACTACCTGCTAGGTTAAGCTCAGACTTTTCCTAAAGCGGAGTTGATTGGTAAGAGCAGGGCTTAATCATCCAAGGGAAGGTCAGCAGTTGCATTTAATTGGAGTTGGGGTGGTTTTACAGGGTAAGAGGCTACAATGTACCCCAAACCTCTACAATAGAGGTAAAGTCAAAGGGAACAGAATTGATCTTTTTCTTCCTGAGGAAGAGAGCTAGCATATTGAGGGAAAGGAAAAACAGGATTAGTTTAAGAGGTACTGATAGTGGAGTTAAGGTGAGTTGTTGGGATGATGGTGATAGAGCTTGGCATTGGATGGGCTTGAGTAGGGCATGTTGGGTTTTCTAAACCATAGAACAACCACCATTCATCTACCTCTAATGCAGCTCACTTAAGGCCCTTGTAATTGCTTTTCTGACAGGGTATTCCTACTAAGAGGTCTTTTATATTGTCCCTAAGATTCCTATAAAAGATATTACCCCATGTAGTGTGGGGCTTGTAAGAACTTAGACTGAGATGTCTTAGAACTACTCCTAGTCTGAGTTGACAAGAAGAACTCAATGGAGTTCCCATTAAATTTCCTACACTACCTATACAACTACTACATGGTCTGTGCACTATCTTCCCATGGTTCCCATGTGACTTAGTCATGTGATGTCACCTGACTGTGACTCATAACCCTGTGACTCTGTGACACTTAGTTATGTGATACTTTCTCATACTCTATCCTTGTGTAGTAAGTCCAGGAAGGAGAAGAAAAGAAAAGAAAAGAAAAGTAGATAATGACTTTAGCCATTTTGCTAAGTTATGACAGGGCTGGCCTGTTTTGTATACAAGGTTTTCAAATTAAGAAGCATATTCTCTGATCAATTTTGTTTGTTTGAGTGAATAGAGTTGTTTGGTTAGATGATCATGGATGTTTGGATCTTAGAATTGCTTGTAAAAGGTTGTAAAGAACTTTCCCCAATTGTTCTATAATTCTAGATCTTTGCTAGTAAGTATAGGTTTAGCCCAGGAGACTGCATTCCCTTTGAGGTGTTGACAAGTAAAAACAATACATCATATGTCATTTGTGAATTTGTGAGGTGCTAATAGGAAGGTACCATTGATTTTGGCCAGAAACCAGTTGAAATTGCTAGCTTTTCCAAGAAAAGGTTGAATATTGGGGCTCTTTTTGTCCTTAAAATCATTGTAAAAAAAAAAGAGAGAGTGCTGGTCAGGTTCTAGGGTATGGAGTAGAGCTGGTTCAGTAGGGTAAGTCTGAGAATTATTTTGTTGAAGGATAGCTATTTGGAGTTGGATCTGGGCTAATTAAATTTGGAGTTTCAAGATTTCAGGGTCATTATTCTGATCCATGGGGATGTTCTCTGGGATCAAGGGATCAAGGGTGGTGATGGAATGGATAGTTCATTCATCTAATCCAACAGGTTCTTGGCTGAGGGCATGGGAGTGGTCACAGATTACAGAAGATGCTATGGACTGGACAATAGGACTTTTAACTGGGCAAGGCAAGGCAAGGCAGGGCAAGAGACAACTATAGGTTGAATTAAGTATAAGAGCCTCAAAATGTTAGAGGTTACTAGAAAATTCAAGTATAGTTGTTTTAAATGTTTGAATAGTTGAGGCTGAGATTAGTGTACACTATTGAGTACAAAAATCTACTGTATTACATAATAGTAGAATAATAATTAAATAAATAATATTCATATGGGATTTACTCTGACAACTGGTAAAGGGCCTGTTATTATGGTTATTCTATTGAGTCCTCTTATAGAGCTGTTTAGCCAGTGAACAGGTTTGAGGTTCAGGACCTTTGCTAAATTTTTTGATATGAAATTTGCAGTTGCACCACAGTCAAGTAGATAGTAAACAACTTTGTTGATTGCTCTCCCATTTATCATCAGGTAGGGTACAGTAATTACATCATAGAGGGCACAAAGGAAGTTCATAATAGGGTCATTGCTTACTTGACTGGGTTGGAGACTTGGTACAGGGACCACCTTCTATACTGAGTTTAATCTTTTCCACATCTATGTCCTTGAAGTCTTCAGCCAGGCTGTTGGAAGGAAGAGTATTAATAGTATTGAATTGAGGTCAAGATGGGGCTGGACTAGGCAAGGCAGAGCAAGGCAAGATTTGGTGATCAGAAGTATAGGTAAACCTCAAAATATCAGGGAATCAAGAATAAACAACTGAGTTTATGACAATTTGAGGCTAAAGAAGGTATTCTACTCCTTGTAAGTTATGCTAATTTATTATGTAATATTGAGAATAATGTTAGAATTAATTATTATTGATTGTTTAACTCTGACAACCTAACTGTCTTAGGGCAGTCCTTTGTTCTATTCAAGAACAGATGATAATCTATAGATAATAGATCAATGTTATGTACAAACATTGGGGACCTTGTATTTCCATGGGATCTTATTGCCTTGGGGTCTATTTATAGATGAAAGAAATGCATTGAAGAGAGCTTCATGATGGTCATTGAAGCAAACAATTATGTCAAGCAGTTTCTGAGATATCAGCAATTTAGTGTTTGGTGACTTGGTAATTGCCAACTAATCTGCTGATAACTTGGTGAATACTGATTGCTTTGAGACATTTTTGGTATCATTTGAAAGGTCTTTTTAAGGGCTTTCAGTGGCAATTTAGATTGTCAAAATCAGTCAAGTATTCCCAGAGTTATGGTCTAAATGAAGTTTGTGACAGATATCTAATTTTCCAGGTTGAAACCTTATGCTAATGTTAAATTGAGCCAGATATTCTGACCACCTAGCCTGGTATCTCATCAATGATTTTGTGGAGGAGAAATGCTCCAAATTTTTATGATCAGTGACCAGGTCTATTAGTATCTGTTAGGAATGGAGGAGCAGAGTAATAGATAGCTAATATAGTAACTTGGAGATAGTGTATATCATGGAGAAGGAGTATTGGCTAGTATAGAAAAATAATATACTTATACTCCAAGATATATATCAAGGAGTAGAAGTTCAGAGATAATAAAGGGGAACAATCTTGGCTTCAACATATGTATTGCATCCTGATCTCCTATCATGGGTGATCATTAATTTCAGAGATAAGGAGATGTCGTCAGATGTTGAACAGGAGTCCAAAGTCCAAGTTTAAGGAATATATATATATGAGAAGGAGAGGAATATGGGCAAAGGATAAAGAGACATTAATCTGCAGACTAGGTGGCTACTATATATCCACCCCATATATATACCCTAGCTGGAATAGGGGAGAGCCAGTCTGAAATGCAATACTCCTTCCAGTCTGAGACATAATACCCCTACTCTGAATTAAGTAGGAGATAAATAATAATAAGGAAAAGAAAATAAATAAATAAATAATACTAATCATAACTGAAAATCTGGTATATGACAGTATCACTGCCCCTTCCAAGTAGTGGTGTTACTTCTTAAATGCAAATATTGCAAGTAGTTCTTTGTCATAAATATTGTAGTTCAATTCAGCAGCATAGAGGGTCCTTGAGTGGAAGGCAATAGGGTAAATCTCCCCCTACAATAACATTAACAGTATTACTGCAATCATATGGTCAGAAGCATCTGTCTCTGATATCAGAGATGCCTCAGGTGTCCAGTGGGCTAGTATAGGTGCTGACAAGAATGCCTCCTTCAGGGTATCAAAGGTACATTGGCAATCCTGGGTCCAGTCCCAATTTGACCCTTTCCATATAAGTTGGGTAAGGGAAGATGCTAGTTCAGAGTAACTGTTAATAAATCTCCTGTAAAAGTTGGCAAAGCCTAAGAAGGCTTGCATATCTTTTATCTTCTGGGATCTGGGCCAGTTTTTGATAGTGCAAACCTTCTCTAGATCCATCATCAACTCTTTGGGACTCAAGACAAACTCCAGGAACTCAACCTAATCCTAATAGAATAAACATTTGTTTGGTGATACATATAGATTGTTGGCTTGTAGGTGGTATAATACCTCTTTCATATGTTTCTAGTGTTCTGCCAGATTATCTGAGTAAATTAGTATATCATCTAGGTAGATGACTACACAAATGTCTAATAAGTCAGAAAAAATGTTATTTATTAAGTGTTGGAGAGTCCAAAGGGCATAACCAACCACTCAAATAAACTATACCTGGTATGGAAAGCAGTTTTCCACTTGTTGCTATCTGTGATACACACCAGGTGGTATGCATTTTGTAAGTCAGTTTTTGTATAAATTTGTACCTTTTTGGGCACATCCAAGAGATCAGTAACCAATAGAATAGGGTAATAGTCCTTGTACATAAGTCTATTGAGGTTTTGGTAGTCAATACATAATCTTAGTGACCCATGCTTCTTTTTTACAAAAAGTACAGGTGCTCTACAGGACAACTGGGAAGGGTGGATTATGCCAGTTCTCAAGTTTTTGTCTATGAAGTCATATAGGGTCTAGAGCTCTAAGAGAGATAGTGAATATATTAGGCCAGGCTGTGGGACAGTCTTATCTATTGTAGTTATTGAGAGATCATAGGGCCAGTGCCCAGGTAATTGCTTGGCCTGTTGTTTACTGAAAATATCACCAAACTGATAATACTTCTCTGGGACCCCACTCAATTCTGGTAATATTTCTACTGTGTGTAATGCTCAGCCCTCCAGCTTGTTGTCTGTATTTAGGGTAAGTTGGAAGGATTTTGAACCTTTCTGCTGACATGCTGACTTGTATGCTACTGCATTGATGAAGGTGATCCTGGGTACTAGAACAGGTCTCAGTAGTTCTATAACCCAAGAATTGGTATTGGAAAGTCCCTCATTATGACCTTTCAGTGGCAGGTCAGGCTTGTTTAGACATCTAGAATTGAATGTAAGTTGACCATTCTTCCAGTCCACTTGGGGGTTGACATGGTACAACTGGTTGTACCCAAGCTGTAGTGACTTAGCCTGAGACAACTCAATCACCCTCCTAGTCCAAGTTGACAAGGAGAACTCAATAGAGTTCTCATTTGATTACTGTATACTACTGTTATCAATAGGCAGTGAATGCTCTTAGTGATCACCCTAGGTGGATATTCAAGAAGAACTTGATAGAGTTCTTTGTTGGATTGGACTACTACTTATACTATTTTACAGTGGCTGTGCTACTACTAGTCCACAATCACATGTTCTTCCAGAATGTTCTATGATCACTTGACCTTGTCATGTGATTTGGTTACCTAAGTTCCCACACTATTTATACCTTAACCTCATTGTATGACTTGAGATTTTGGATTAAGTATTTAAATGCATGGGAGACCATTTCCTTCTTGGAGCTCTCATAACATTATTGTTTCTTCCAGAAAGTGTCTCCATACCTCCAAGTATCTAACTATCACCAATATTTCTTTGTCATGTATCTTATAATTTCTTTCTGTATCACTTAGAGATTTTGAGATAAAAGCAACTGGTCTCCATAATCTATCTGAGCGCTTCATTGATAGTACTCCCCCAGTAGCATAATTCAATACATCTGCTTCTACCCTGAATTCTTTATCAAGGTCAGGAGCTACTAATACTAGTCTGGTCATAAAGACTTTCTTAAGTTCATCAAATGCTTATTGTTGTTTCTCTTCCCACCACCATTTTACATTCTTCCTTGTTAACATATTTATTGGCCTGGCTACTTGAGTGAAATCCTTAATAAACCTCTAATAATAGTTTATGAGGCCCAGGAATTTCCTAACATCTTTAATGTTCTTTGGCTCTGGCCAACTCAACACTCCATCCACCTTTTCTTTCTCTATCTTTATGCCATTGGATCCTATTACCACTCCTAGGAACCTTATCTTCCTCACTTTCCAGGCACATTTTTCTGGCTTGATATATAAGTCATTCTCCTCCAGTCTCCTCAATACTTCCTCTACAATTTTGTCATGTTCTTTTTTTGTTTCTGTCCCAACTAACACATTGTCCACAAATACAGCTACTTTCCCTTTGTTAATCATATCTCTCAGGATTTTATTCATCATTACCTGAAATATAGCTGGTGAGTTTGTTATCCCAAAGAACATAACTGTTGGTTCAAAGGATTCCATATGTATTGTAAATGCTCCCTTCCACTCATCTCCCTTTTTAATTCTCACATTATTAAACCTCCACTATAAGTCTATTTTAGTGAATACCTTCTTACTCCCTGTTGTGTCTATTAAATCTATAATCAATAGTAGTAGATAGTTATTTTTCACTGTCTGGTCATTTAGACTATAGTAGTCCATTATCATCCTCTTACTTCCATCTTTCTTTGCCACAAAGAACACTGGTGACATCTGAGGGGATTTTGATGGTCTAATATACCCCTTCCTAAGTTGGTCATTTACAAATTTTTGGACCTCTTCCCTTTTATCCTTTGATAATAGGTAGATCCTTCCTTTCTTAGGCTTAAATATCTCCTTAAGATCTATAGCATAATCCCAGACTTTTCATGTAGGCATCCTCTCTAACTCTACCTTCCCAAATACCTTCCTCCACTTCAGGAATTTCTTTGGGACCATTTCCTCAATTTTCCTATGATTTGCCTTGACCTCCTCTTCTCTTCTCCAATCTTCTTTATCATCTATAGCCCATCTTACAATTTTCTCTTTCTCTAGAGTAACTACTTGTCTTCTCTTCTTTACTTTCTTTTCTTCTTTCAACTTGGTATTTCTTCCACACAGTGGTGGACATCTTATCATTTTAACTTCTTCTGTCTCCCAGTTGATTTCTGGATTATGGGCTTGCAGCCATGGCATGCCCAATATTACATCTGTCCTTCCTAAGTCACATACATCCATCCTCATTCTTTCAACATAGTTTTTATAGTACACATTGACTTCCACCTGATATGTAATTGCTCCTCCACTGTTGTTCATACCATCCATATTTCTTACCATCACTGGTCTCTCTAGTTTCTGCAGTCTAAACCCATGTCTAGCTGCCATTTTTTTATCCATAAACATTCCTGTCATACCACTATCCAAGAGTGCTTTCACTATTATGCCTTCATGTATATCTACTTTCTTTACCCCTATATTTAACCATACTTCTCTCAGCATTTCAAACATCCTCCTCATATCTCTCTCTGTACTCCCCTCTCTTGCTGTACCTTTCAGAACTCCTGTCCACATGCCTAACCCTCCAACATCTGAAGCATTTAACTTCTTCTACTATCTCATTTCTTCTTATCCTTACTTCCTCTCTCACTCCACATCTCATTACTCTACTTAACAACACTTCAAATTTATTCCTGGGGATCAGTTCCCCCTTCTCCTTCTCATTCTTGTTCCTGTAGTTATGGACCAGGTGCCCAAACTTTTCACAACTCTAACACTTCTTCCCATCTCTTCCTTCTAATCCTGCTCTTAGTTTGGTGAGGGCATGCCATTGATTGAGCATGCTACTCATAAGAGAGTTGTATTGATCTAGAGACATGATGCTACATCTTCAGAGAAGTCAGAATGGGAAATGATCTCACTAATGCTATGTCTACTGGGGTGCAAGATCTTCACCCAGCTAGACACCTACTGCCTTACTTACTACTGCCCTAATACTATGGTTATACTATCACCCCAAGGAGAGGATCTCTAACCTAAATACCTTCCTAAGGATGTGGCATTACTCCTCTGCATGTACAGCCCACAATAGGACTTCAGCACAAGGTTTATAAAGCAAAAAGATACAAGTAACTACTGGCAACACCACTCAATTAGCAGGTCAGGTCTCAGACACAATACCTGAGCTTGGTACTGTGCTTCTACCAATAGTCTCTAACTGACTATCAAGTCCCCTTAAGCCAAGGACCTAGGTATGTATGGAGGTGACTAGTGATTGTAATAACCACCAGTCAAGGGTCAAAAAGATTATGAGAGAGTAAAGATGAGCAAGGTCCAAGGTGGATGGTGCTCTAGATGTGGAATTGAGTTCTAGTGTAGTAACTTAGTCTGAGATGACTTAATCACCCTCCAAGTCTGAGTTGACAAGGAGAACTTGATAGAGTTCCCATTGGATTCTGTACACTACTTATACAACTACTACATAGTCTATACACTACTCTTCCATACTCATCATGTGACTCCATCATGTGACATAACACTGCAATATCCTGACATGTAACTGTGATGTGTGATATTAGTTATGTGACACTTTTCCACACTTCTTCCTTGTGTAGTAACTTCAACTAAAAAAATAAAATAAAATAAATATAAATAATGACTTAGCTGTTTTGCCAAGTCATGACACTCCATATGTACAGACAATTTATTCTCTTCTGAAAACTTCAGAAAAAGTACTTAAAGATGACTCATCTCTCTTTTTCTGCTTACTATACAATCTTCTTCTATTATTCAGACTCTTACCTTCTAGTCATTGACACTTAGTAAACTGACACTTTTGTACAAGTATATAGGACTCTGAAGTACAGTAGCCTTCTATACACTCAAATCTCTTGTTAACTCTCCCTAAAACAATTATATTATAGAAGCTCTTTATCAAACCACTCCACATTCTTCTTCTAAACAAGAAGTTGTAACCTGAGTGACAAACACAAGAGACTTCAGGTTGTAACATATACCTAACCTACTAATAATCTACTAGAATCTACTAGAATGTTCTCTAGTTATGTGACTGATATGTAACAATGTGATATGACTGATACTGTAATAACTGTGATATGACATGTGATCCTGATCATGTGACCTCTCTATTATTTATTTATCTGAAAAGAAAAGTAAAAGAGAAAAGAAATAGAGAAATAAAAATCATTGTGGCCAAGATGGCTCATAACAAAAGGTACTTATGGCTGATATTGAGCACTTTATGTGTTGGTATTGAATATGTCCACTATAGACCATTATTTTATCTCTTTCTCTTATATTTTGACTGACACAAATTTGATTGATTAGTAAGTATTAGCATATCTGCCAGTGCATATCTTTCTTATACCTTAGTTCTACATACTTGTTATAAGATGATTCCCAAAAAGAAAACTATTTCTTATGCATTTATCAACCTGATGGGAAACATCCAAGAATACAATGTGGGAAAGATATAAATAGTGTGTGAAGGATTATGTAAGATATAGATAGTTCTTAGTAAGGGTCATGTGATTGCTGGAGACAGGTGCACAGACCAACCAATATTTGTATAAGTACCTAGTAGAATCCAATAGGGAACTCTATCAAGTTCTTTCTGAACAACCACCTTGGTTGAGCCTAAGTCTTCACAACCTCATACTAACAATGCTTCAGGCTGAGACTCAGAGTTCTGACAGGCTGCTTACTCATCTCTCTGTAATAAAAGTTGATTCTCTTCAACAAAAATGAATGTAAAACCATGAATATTCTCAACAGGGTGCATATTTGCCACAGTCTTACTTTGCCTCTAGTATATCCAACACCAGTCCCACATCCTTGTGGATTATTTATTGTTAATGTGGACTAACTCATGAGGGTTTTGCTTCTATTGTGTTACTGAGACATGGTATATTATTATCTGAGACACAACATACTAAAACATGTGCAGTTATATATTAAGTAGTCAAGTAGCCTAGCTAGTCCCTCAGTTGATCACTCATTAAGGTATGATCTGAGGTGAGCTCATTTTGTAGCCGCTGTACAACTCTGGACTTAACTTTTGCATAGTTTACTTTGTCTTTTAGGTATCTAATATAGTTGATCACCTGTTAAGGTATCATCTGAGTTTACTTCATCTTTTATTTATATCCACTGGTGATGTTCATAGACCATTCTAATAATTGATCTATTCTGAGGGGAATCTAATATTCCTGAATGGTTTCTAGTGGCAAGCTACTAGGAGATTATCAATGATCATATGATGTTTTGAATATTTCTCAACCCATCATAATTGGAGGGATCACTAATGTAAATTACACAGACTCTGTACGTGAATTGGATCCGTGGTTGAGACCCAAACCGACACGGACCACAATTGAAATCGGAATGATAGCCTTTACAAGGGTGGAGTTCGTTAATCTTTGTATATCGGATTCTCGGTGAAATGCTTACACTTATTTGTCCAAGAAGATGTCCGATAATGGCACCAGCTTGAGTTTTGAGAAGGAAGAACGTCATCAGGAAGACGGTGCCGATACTGTATATTGCCCCAGATTCAACAATAATCCAAACGACACTCATTTGCCGGTGGAGTCCAAACCCTGCCTTTCTGATGAGGCGAGAATCCCACCAAATTCTTGAAGCAATGAGCGTGGTACACAGTACTTGCAGTGTAACTGACATTGCCCAGAGTGCTACTAACCAAGTGGTAACTTGAGTGAGGAAAAGAGTCTCGTTGGAGTCGAGTCTAGTGAGGTTAAATATAGCCCTGCAAACGCAAACTGTAATTGTTAGATGCATTGGTTGATGTTGAAAGTATAATCACTGGTTGTCCCAAATAGAAGCAAAACCTTTGATCAGATAGCCAATTAGACCCAGAAGCTCGTAAACCCGGAAGTACGTCACTCACTGGTAAGACAATGATACGACGATCCTTCCTCCAAACCATATACACACGCCAGACAAGAATCCCGTCTCCAATCAGACTCTTCGAGAGACGTATATGAATACTCTCAACAACAAAATAATAAAGACAGAAAAACGAACATTGAAGACATAGGCTGCCTCTTGCGTGACATGAGCACCGGTTCCCATGTCGAAGAAGTACTGGGTAGAGCCCTGTGATATGCCGCTAGTCGTGACAAAGCCTTCAATCAGTTGGACCAAAATAGTTATAATGTGCACAGTGGAAAGTATGAATTGCACTGTTGAGGTGCATAATAGGAACCTGATACAGACGAGATGAGGGGTCAGGATGGGTCTCAGAGTAGAAGTCACTAGCTCACAACTGTGATTCCCGAGAGATGTATCTCTTTCTAAGAAGGACATGAAGGCAACCAATATAAAATACAATGCTTCATCATGTTTATCAGCGTGTTGTCTGCAAAGATAAATTTCAGCATACTTTACCCCTGTTCATAGAAAAGTCAGATATAGCTAGAAAAAGAAAAAGGATCTTACCATACAACAACGTCGCACACCAGAATCCGACAAGTGCAGCCATGTCAGGAGATGTATCTCTGACCATATCGAGGTTTGTTTGAGAGATGAGGCGAAGAATTTGGGAAATGGAATGGATTTGTCCTGATTATTAGGGTCCTTCTTAAGATATATGCAAATAAGTAGCATGACCAGTGCAACTCAAACTCTTCACGGTCAGGCTGGGACTTACCGAAATATGGGATCCTACATCATGACGAGGTGAGATTTCTGGAAAAATTGCCCAACCAGCCTTTTCAAGACTGTATTTCACACATCTCAAGGTCAACCATGAGAGATTTACTCAATCTGCTACCTGGAATGTAGTAACAATGGTGATTTTTTCACAGATATTTTGTTCCTATCAGGAAGAGTTGCAGGACATGGGACAATTTGTTGTCGGAATCTAATGACAATCAGGATCAATTGTTATAACACATTGGCTGTTCATCACAGGAAGCTCGTATGTGTGATTCTCCCACGCAGTATCAGAACATATTGATAAAAAATGATAATGCAAACAGCTGGATCACCATCACTTGATTGAACTTGTCTTTATCAAGCATCAACGAAAGAGGCATCACAGCACCCTCGGTAATCTTTTGGCCCTGAGAATTAGATTAATGTTTGAGTTTAGTAAGGGCTCTTCAGGGTAAATTTCGGGTATGTTGGAATATCAAGCAGCACATTCAAAATAAAATTACCTGTGTTTCATCTTTTATTGCACAATGTTGTATCATCTTATGATAGATGGAATTCGATAAAAGTTGTTGAGATGAGACTCATTGTATGCTTGCGACGAGTTTTCGCTCCCCCTTTGTCATACCTATTGTAGTTTTGTGATACACACATTGCTGCTTGGTCATGATATAGCACAGATAGTCCTCCTCTTCCGGAGGATCAGTGCCTAGTGGGTCATATAACTCATAAGACGTTCTTATATGCCAAAATGAGGACACATTCAACCTGTGAACTGAGATCATGAGCATCAGTGTTGCATGTACCACTCATTTGAGGACCCTCTGATTTGGCCTGATAAACACGTGGACCATGGACTTCGACAGTCATTGCATCCCCAACAAGGGTAAGCTCAAGGAGGGATGGCATAGGTGAGCTGATGTCTCTCGAAATTTCCGTGAAAATAATGATGATTGATTCTCCTAGATCAAGAATGTACCTGGTGAAGTTGAAATCATCGTGAAATCAGATCATGATGTACTATGTGACTCGTGTGAGATGCTTCTCAGTTTTTTTGATCCCGGCCCTTGGACAATCGAAGAGTTGCATTTTTATAATCAGTGTTCCTGGGAACTCAACTTGTAATCTTCGTCGTGGCCAAGGCACTGATTCAGGCGTTGATAGTTTCAGGTATTCTACGTAAAATGATTGTACCAGGGATTTGGTTCATCATGAGACATTTTTGGAATCACTCGCTCACCAGCTGTCGACCAGTATTCCTTTTGGACATATGTACAGCCCAATCTGTGATGGAACGTATATTAGCAGCTTGAACATAAAGTCATAAAGTCTCCTTGGTTCATTGTTTCTTGCAATAATGAATACTCCTGACACTATTTCCCTTCTTCGCACTCTATCCAAAATCATATCTGATGGAGTTGATAAAATTGACCAATCGTGCACCCGGTTACAACTCCAATTTCCTTCCCTCGATGAGCCCTTCACTCCTGCTAACCATGCACCCCATCTGGATCCTCAAATCAGTGAGGCTGTTTCCACCATAGTAGCTGCCGCAGCCCAGATTACAGCAATCGCTCAACCGGCACCTGTATCGCTCCTTACTTCTGCTTTGCAAGTATGTGGTCTACTTGAATTGTGCGAGATCGATTGATCTTCTCCGTGTTTGTTTGTAGTTTGGTGTTTCCGCAGCAATTCGTACTGCTATTGTGACAAATACAGTGGAAATACTGCGAGAAGCAGGTCCACAGGTAATCTCAGCTTTTCTGCTCTTCCTTAATTTTTTCAAGCCGTTATTCCTCAGGGACTACATGTCCAGGACATTTGTGCACAGAATGGAACACACCCTGCAAAACTTGGTCAGTGCCAACAGTGTTGTGCGCTACTTCCATCTTGATATCTGTTACAGGTCGCATCCTTCGTCTTCTTGCTACTCAGCATATCTTCAAAGAGGTATCACCCGATGTATTCGCCAACAATCGTATTAGTAGCACTATTGATACCTACAAATCCGTCGCTGAAATTAATGCAAAGTATGTTTCACTTGTACAGAGAGGCTCTTCGCTTCATTCTCATATGTTTTTCCGTATCCAGTCCCCAAGACAAGCACAATGGAACTTCTGGAACAGCAGCATTAGCCGATCATTTGTAAGAAGCTGATTCTTTATTGGTCATGATTGCTCAGAGACAATGTGCAGCACCAACGATGTTCTCAAAACCTCTGCATTTATGGCCGAATGTGTCACACAACCTGGATATGCTATGTCAGACGATCCAGCCAAGACTGCATTTAACATCGCGTTCAACACGAACCTCGGTGTGTTCCAATGGTTCGGGCTCCCAGAGAATGAGGAAAGGCGACGCACGTTTGGAGTTGCCTTCGAAGGCGGAAAAAATATGTTCAACCCACGGCAAATACTGGAAGGTATGATGATTTGAGACTCCATGCCTTGTACCATACTTTGACTGTTGTCGTAGGCTTTGACTGGGCCATCATTCCCAATGGGACTGTCGTTGACGTTGGTGGGGGTATCGGCACCCAGAGTTTGATCATAGCCCAGGAGTATCCTGACCTGAAGTTGGTGATACAGGACCTTCCTTCTGTCATCGAAGATGCGAAGAAGGTGTGTTAAATGTGCAGACTGATAAATCGCTAATATTTTTTGAACCTTGCTGATAGTTTTGGGAAGACTCAATGCCAGGAGCATTGCAGTCTGGGAGAGTAATCCTTCAAGGTTAGCATGAGTTCCGTATTTTGCTGGGTGTCTCTGACCATTGAACACTGTCTGGCTCTAGTAAATGATTTTTTCAAAGACCAGCCAATCAAAGGCGCCGATATCTATTACATGCGCATGATCTTACACGACTGGGCGGATAGCTACTGTTTGCAGATTTTGAAGCGGCTCAGGGAGGCTGCGGCACCTAACAGCAAATTACTCATCGTTGAGAGTATCATGTCCTACGCTTGTGAGGATACCACCACTGCAAAAGAGATTCCTGGAGGGACTGGACTTGTCCCACCTGAACCATTACTCCCAAACTGGGGACATGCAAATGTATTCACCCATTTGGTCAATAGTCAGGTACTGGTATCCCATATCACTGATCCAGGCCAGATTTTGACTTCTGTCGCCCCTTCACTTAGATGATGACGCTCATGAATGGGACAGAACGTACTTTGGCCCAACTAGATGATATGCTCCGCAGGGCAGGGTGGAAGGTCGATAGGGTATACCGTGGTAAAGAGTTTTCATCTCCTCACCAGCAAGTTCTTGCAGTGTTTCTTTAGGCTGTGCTCCGACTCCAAGTATTCTTCCAAGCAGCTTTCACTTCATGTCTAGTATCTGTAATGTAGCTGCACGTAACATGATATATATGTTTGCTGTAGAGTGCATTCGGAGCGATTTAGTTCGTTACTTAACCTATTACGAGCTGTCACTGCAACAAACTAGCCAAAAATAGGTCAATTGTCGACGTTTCAGTCGGCCTCCAAAGTCCTCTCCTATTGACATGCTCTAACTCAACAACCTCAGATTTGGCCCTGTTTAATTTAATTTAATTATCGACTTATGACATTATGCGCCCTGCGGGATGTTGAAGTATGATGCATTTCTCACCTCGTCATCTTCATTTTATCTATGTCACTGCTAAATATATATTCTTCATCATTATGATGATAGCTCCAGACATTTACCCAGTTACTTCCACTCTCACATAGTTACAAGTTTGGTGCTTAAAGCTCTTGTTAGCATACTCTAGGATTTACCTTCTACTCTCAATCCTAGTGATCATAATAAATCATTCTATTGTTGGATTCTGGATGTCATGCAAGCCTTTGCAATATACAATGATGAGATCATCCTGTTTGATATTTCCCTTGCAAACAGTGAACCCAAAGATGCATTCCTATAGGAGAATATATATTGTGCAGTGTATCACTCAAGATGCTTATGCAGCTGGAACTGAGATCCAGAGACAAAGACTAGGTATATTGAGAATGTGAAGAATAGAATGCACACCTGAGATCCAAAGACAAAGACTGAATCTCAGTATACAGAGTAGCCATCTAAATACCAGATTGTAAGTATGCACATATTTATTGTAGAATGTAAAAACTCCAATATAGTAGAGTACTTGTAGCTAGGGAAGACCAAAAAATGAATAAGCAGATGATTGAGAAATTTTCTGGGAGACATAGCAGCTGTTGTAATGCTCTCAAACATGGCCCCTCAACAATTCCTACCCTCCACTCCTATTGTTAAAACTGCACTTTGGAGACCAAAGTAGAAGAAATGACTTCCCAAGCAGCTCTCTGCTAATGCCCTTGACACTCATGAAACTTTCCTGGTCTTAATGATAGAACTTAGTATTAGAATAGGGGCCAGTGACCATACTGCAGTATTGTACATTCCTACTTACTCACCTAGTAAATAGCAATTACAACTGTCACAAACTTCATTTGGACTATAGCTCTGGGAATACTTGACCAATTTCAATGATCAGAATGGCCACTGAAAGCCCTTAAGAAGACCTTTCAAATGGTACTAAAAATGTCTCAAGGCAATAAGTATTCACTGAGTTATCAGCAGATCAGTTGGTGATCACCAAGTCACCAGACACTAAATTTCTGATATCTCAGGAACTGCTTAATATAATTGTTTGCTTCAATGACCATCATGAAGCTCTCTTCAATGCACTTCTTTCAGCTATAAATAGAACCCAAGGTGATAAGATCCCATGGAGATACAAGGTCCTCAATGTTTGCACATAATACTGATCTTTATCTATAGATTATCATCTGTTCTTGAATAGAACAAAGGACTGCCCTAAGATGGTTA
>Ga0153981_1000179_pt1 | contig 18441 bp, 22 predicted proteins | sample TSGA065MetaG_FD_104714 | JGI IMG/M metagenome (GOLD analysis project Ga0153981, IMG submission 104714) | Attine ant fungus gardens microbial communities from Georgia, USA - TSGA065 MetaG | ecosystem: Host-associated > Fungi > Mycelium > Unclassified | place: USA: Georgia, Magnolia Springs State...
AAATTGCCATAGACATCACCAGTATATTTTGTAGCTAAGAAAGATGGCAAGCAACAAATGGTACAGGATTATAGGTATGTAAACCAGTAAACTGTCAAGAATAGGTATTTACTACCACTAATTGCCAATATCTTGGATGGAGTAGGCAATAAGAGGGTTTTTACAAAGCTAGACCTGAGATAGGGATATAACAATGTTAGAATCAAAGAAGGAGATGAATGGAAGGTAGCATTCACAATGCACATTGGAGTCTACAAGCCAACTATAATATATTTCGGGCTTATAAACTCCTCCACTACCTTTTAGACAATGATAAACAACCTGTTCCATGACATGATCAATCAAGGGAACACAGCCACCTTCATAGATGATATTATTGTGGCAACAGAAACAAAGGAGGGGCATGACAAAATAGTAGAAGAGGTATTAAAATGACTCAAAGAAAATAATCTTTTTGTAAAGCTAGAGAAGTATTGGTGGAAGGTGAAAGAGATAGAGTTTCTAGGAATAGTAATAAGACCAAAGGAAGTAGAAATATAGAAAGAAAAGGTAGAAGAGATCCTAAGCTAGCCAACACCAAGGAACGTAAAGGAGATGCAAAAGTTTCTGGAACTTACCAACTACTACAGACAATTCATTAAGGACTTTGCAAAACTTGCAGCACTACTATATATGCTGGTCAGAAAGAAGGAAAAGTGGAGATAAGGAAAGGAACAAGAGGAGACATTCAGAAAGCTGAAAGAGGTATTTACAATAGAGCTGGTCTTGGTAATACTAGACTTAAACAAAGAAATGCAAGTAGAAGCAGATATATTGAACTATGCAACAGAAGAGGTATTGTTGACAAAGTGTGAGAATAGGAAATGAAGGCTGGTAGTCTTTATCTCTAAGTTATTGAACACAACAGAACAAAACTACAAGATTCACAACAAAGAGATGTTGGTAGTAATTCAATGCCTAGAAGCATAGAGACATTACCTAAAAGGAACAAAAATGGAGTTCAAGATCTGGATGGACCATAAAAACCTCCAGTACTTCATAACAAGTCAAAAGTTAAACCAAAGGCAAGCTTGGTAGGCTTTGTACTTGTTATACTTCAACTTTACCTTGAAACACATTCCTAGAAAAAGCATGAATAAAGCCAACAGACTAAGTTAAAGAGTGGACTGGCAGAAAGGAGTGGAGAGTGATAACAAGGATAGGACAATAATCAAACCAGAATGGATTAGAGGAGTAAAAATGCTAGTAGAAGATAAGGACCTAAGGAAGAGAATTAAGAAGGTACAGAAAATGGATGAGAAAGTAGTAAAAGTGGTAGAAGAGTTAAAGAAAGCAGGAATAAAAAACCTTAGAGATGAGAAATAGTCAATAGAAAAAGAAGTAGTTATGAAGAAAAAATGTATATATATACCAGAAGGAGAATTAAGGGAAGAAGTGATATAACTACATTATGATATCCCAGTAGGGGGGCACAGGAGGAGGTAGAAAACAACAAAACTAGTAACAAGAAACTACTGGTGGCTGGAAGTTATAAAGAAAGTGGAAAGATATATGGAGAAATATGATACTTGTTAACAATACAAGAATAGGAGTGAAGTACCTACGGAGAAGCTGATGCCTAATGTAATCCTAGAGAAACCATGAAGTTATATTTCAGCAGAGTTTATCACCAAACTATCTTTAGCTCAAGAATATAACACAATTCTAGTAGTTTATGACCAATTCAGCAAAATAGCACATTTTATAGCAACTATAGAGAAAATGTCAGCAGAAGAACTTGCTAGACTATTTAGGGACCATGTCTGGAAATTATATGGTCTTTCAGAAAGCATTATATTGGACAGAGGAGTACAGTTTGTAGTAGGAATAATGAAGGAGTTGAATAAGCTACTAGAGATCCAGACAAAGCTGTCAACAGTCTACCATCTCCAAATGGATAGGCAAACAGAAAGGATCAATCAAGAGCTAGAATAATACCTGAGAATCTTTATTAATCACAGACAGGAGCAATGGTTAGACTAGTTGGAAACTGCTAAGTTTGCATATAACAACAAAATTCATTCAGCTATAAATGTTCCCCTTTAAAGCAAACTATGGCCAGGATCCATAAATGGGATTTGAAAGAAGAAGAAAGAGGAAGTTCAAGATAATAGAAAAGTGTTATGAAATAGTTTCTAGAAAAGAAACTATTTCCTATACATTCCTTAACTTAATGAATAACATTCAAGAGTATAATGCAAGAGAGATATAAATAGTATAGAAAGGCTTACATAAGATATGTACAGTTATTAGTAATATAGCAACTTAGCCTGAGATAACTTAATCGCTCTCCTAGTCTGAGTTAATAAGGAGAACTCGATAGAGTTCTTGTTCGTTTACTGTATACTACTTATACACATTCTGTATTTACCCCTATTTATAAAGTCCTGTGTGTCTCCTTTGAGTCATCCCCTCTCACATCCATTGATTTCCTAATTAAAATAAAAGAAAAAGAAAAAGAAAATAAATAATGACTTAGTCATTTGGCCAAGTCATAACACTACCCCCCTCTCAAGGTTCCTCATCCCAAGGATTTCTTCACAGTTTGTTGTAGGGGTTGACCATGTTCCCTATTTCATTATCATCTTTCTCTGTTCACTCTTTTATTCCCAAGTTTTTTTGTTTGATCTCTTCTTCCTCTTCCTTTATTGTCTCCATCATTCTTTATTCTCTTTCCCTTCCCCCTTTCCATCTCCTCTAGTTTCTTTCCAACCTTGCCCAGTATTCTTTGTCATACCTCTTATCCAACCATCCAAATAGTTTTCTCGCTGTGAATCTTCCTGGTAATTCCCCCCTCTGGAATGTCCCTTTTTCTTTTTCCTGTCTTCTAATGTCCTCCATATCCCTTCTGTATTCCCTTTCATACTCCTCTATTGCTTCCTTGGCATTTTCCAGGTTTTCTTTTCCTTCCCAGGTATCTGATTCTGCTGTAAACCCCTTCTATCATACTAGATACTTATCTTTTCCTCTAATCCATCGCTTATTCAATATCCTCTCAACTTTTCATTCTTCTTCTCCTTCAATTATAACTGGAGCAGGTTGCTCCTTTCTCTGTCCCTCTATCTGCCCTATATATCTTTGTATTCTGCTAACATTAACTACTGAGTGTATTTTTACTATGCTGGGTAGTTCCAATTCTACTGCATTCGATGATATGATCTTCTTTATCCTGTAAGGGTCTACAAATCTTTCCATCAATTTCTCTGTCCTCCTCCCAGTCATCTGATATTTCAGATCCTTAGTACTTAGCATTACTAAGTCTCCTACTTTATACTCATCGATTTCTGCTCTCTTTCTATCCACATACTTCTTCATTTCCTCCTGTGCTTTCCCTAAAGCTGCCTTAGCCTCTTCCTGAATTTCCTTCATTTTCACTACAAATTTCTCTGCTCCTTTGTACTTCCCCTTCTTTCTCACCTCAAATCCCATCCTAGGATCTTGCCTGTAATTTGCCTTAAAGGGCAATGTCTTTGTGCTTGAATGCACCTTATTGTTGTAGGCAAACTCTGCCGTTCCCAACCAGTCTGGCCACTGTTCTTGTCAGTAGTCAATAAACATTCTTAAGTACTGTTCTAATTCCTGGTTAACCCTCTCCATTTGGCCATCTGTCTGAGGGTGGAACGCTGTTGACATTTTGCTCTTGATTCCTAGCATTTGATTCAACTCCCTCATTAATTCTGCTACAAACTGGGGTCCCTTATCTAATATGATGCTTTCAGGCAGACTATGTAACTTCCACACGTTGTCTCTAAACAACCTTGCTAATCCCTCTGCTGATGTTTTCTCTGTAGTTGGTATAAAATGGACTATCTTAGTTAACTGATCTACTACTACTAGAATGCTATTGTATCCCTACGCTAAAGGCAGCTTAGTGATAAAGTCTGCCGATATATGCGTTCACAGTTTTTCTGGAATTGAGTTTGGCATTAATTTTCCTGCTGGTTGTTCTGTGTGGTTTTTATTGTATTGGCAAGTGTCATATCCTTCTACATATCGTTTCACTTCTTTAGTAATCCCTGGCCACCAAAAGTTTTGAGTGACCAGCTCTACTGTCTTCCACTGTTCTCCATGTCCTCCTACTAGTGTATCATGATATAGCCTGATAATTTCTGCCCTCAACTTATCATCTTTTGGCACATATACTTTCCCCTCTTTATACATAATGCCATTTACCTCTCTCCATTCTTCATCTCTTAACATCTTTACCCTTGCTCTCTTCATTTCCTCCACCGCTTTTACTACCTCGTCGTCTTTTACTTTTGACTTTCTAACTTCCTCTAGTAGATCTACTCCCTCTACTATTATTTCCACCATCTCTGTTTTCCTTACTTCCAGCCACTCTGGTTTTACCAACCTTTGGTCCTCATTGTCTTTCTCTACTCCCACTTCCTAGTCTGGTCTTCTGCTTAGACTATCTACTTTCCCTATCTTACTTCCCAGAACGTGCTTCAGCATAAAATTAAATCTTGACAGATGTAGAGCTCATCTTGCTTGTCTCCTATTTAACTTCTATGCTTTCATAAAGTACTCGAGATTCTTATGATCAGTTCAAATCTCGAATTTAATTGCTGCTCCTTCCAGGAAATGCCTCCATACTTCTAAACATCTAACAACTGCCAATATCTCCTTGTCATGTATCTTGTAGTTTCTTTCTGTATCACTGAGAGACTTGGTGAAGGCGACTGGTCTCCACATTTCATCTGAGCACTTCATTGATAGTACTTCCCCAGTAGCATAATTTGATGCATCAGCTTCTACTCTGAATTCCTTATCTAAGTCTAGTGCTGCTAATACTGGTTTTGTTATGAACACCCTTTTGAGTTCGTCAAATGCTTTCTGCTGTTCCACTCCCCACTGCCACTTTACATCTTTCCTTGTCAGAACATTTATAGGCCTTGCTACTCGAGCAAAATCTTTGATAAACCTCCTATAATAGTTTGTGAGGCCCAAGAATTTCCTGATGTCTTTCATGTTTTTTGGCTCTGGCCAACTGAGTACTCTGTCTACTTTCTCTTTCTCCATTTTGATTCCATTAGGTCCTATTACTACTTCTAGGAACCTAATTTTCCTCACTTTCCATATGCATTTCTTCAGCTTGATGTACAAGTCATTTTCTTCTAGCCTTCTCAGTATTTCTTCCACAATCTTGTCATGTCCTTCCTCTATCTCTGTCCCTACTAGTACATCATCTACAAATGCAGCAACTTTTCCTTCATTAATCAAGTCCCTTAGAATTTCATTTATCATTGCCTGGAATGTGGCTGGCGAATTCATCATTCCAAAGAACATAACTGTTGGCTTGAAGGATCCTATATGTATTGTAAATGCTTTCTTCCACTCATCTCCTTCTTTTATCCTCATGTTATTGAACCTCCACCTCAGATCCATTTTAGTAAACACCTTCTTGTTACCCATATTGTCAATTAGCTCTGTAATTAGTGGTAGCGGGTAGTTATTTTTCACTGTCTGGTTGCTTAGATTACAGTAGTCCATTACTATTTGCTTACTCCTATCCTTTTTGCCCACAAAGAAGACTGGTGATGTTTGAGGGGATTTCAATAGTCTGATATACCCCTTTCTCAGTTGATCTTCTATGAAGTTCTGGACCTCTTCTCTCTCATTTTTGGATAGAGGGTAGATTCTTCCCTTCCGTGGTTTGAACATTTCCTTGAGGTCGATAGCATGGTCCCAAACTTTTCTAGTCGGCATTCTTTCTGACTCTACTTTTCCAAATACCTTCCTCTATTTCAGAAATTTCCTTGGGACCAACTCTTCAATTTTCCTGTGGCCCTCTTTGATTTCTTCTTCTCTTCCCCAATCTTCCTTGTCATCAATTGCCCATCTGACAATCTTTTCTTCCTCTAGGGTTGCTACCCTTTTTCCTTTCTCGACTCCCCTTGATCTTGTTCCACTACATAACAGTGGGTATCTCATTATTTTTACTTCTCCAGTTTCCCAATTGATCTCCAGATTATGTGCCTGTAACCACGGCATCCCCAGTATTACTTCTGTTTTTCCTAAGTCACATATGTCTATCCTTATCCTTTCTACATGACCCTTGTAGTACACATTTTCTTCTACCTGATGTATAATAGCTCCTCCACTGTTGTTTGTCCCATCTACATTTCTGACCATTATAGGTCTTTTTAGTTTCTGCAGCATAAACCCATGTCTTGCTGCTGTCCTCTTATCTATGAACATCCCTGTTGCGCCACTATCTAAGAGCACTTTTACTGTAACACCCTCATGAGTGTCTAGCTTTTCTATTCCGATATTCAACCATACTTCTCTCAGTATTTTGAAGGTTCATCTGACCTCTCTTTGTCTACTCTTCTCTTTTGCTGCACCTTCTAGGACTCCTGCCCATGCGCTGCTCTGCTGCACCTTTCCCCTCTTAGGGTGTGCCGCTTCTGTTTCCTTCCTTTTCTGACATCTACACTACTTCTGCCTGTCTGAAATCACCCCCTGTCCCCTATTCTTCTCTACCTGGCATCCTTTCTGTCCACACCTTTCGCATTCCACATACAATACTATCACCTTCTTTGTATACCACCCCAGCTCTAACAGGCATGCCTCATCTGGAATGCTCTTTCCACAGTGCTCCTGTGCCTTTTGTTGTAAAATATATGCTGGACTCCTCCTCCACTCCTTTTCCTACACCTTTGGTGGCATGGCCATACATGCCGCCCCTTCTACCACTTGCAACTTCTTTTCTCCTTTTCAAAGAGGACACTCTCTGCACTTGTGTCCCTCTTCCCCACACTTAAAACATTTTACTTTCACCATCTCCTGCTTCCTTATTATCTTTTCCTTCACATTATACTGCATCACCCTACTTGACAACACTTCAAATTTATTTTGGGGAGCGGTTCCCCTCTTTTCCTTTCCTTCCTTATTTCTGTAATTTCGGGCCAGGTGCCTAAATGTTATGAGAGCCCCAAGCAGAAAAAAGTCTCCTATGCATTTGAACACTTAATCCAAAACCTCAAAGCATATAATGGGGTTAAGATATAAATAGCAGGGGAACTTAAGAAGCCAAGTCATGTGATAAGGTCACGAGGTTGTAGAATATTCTGGAAGGACATGTGATCATGGACTAGTAACAGTACAGCCACTGTAAAAGTAGTATAAGTAGTAGTCCAATTCAACAAAGAACTCCATTGAGTTCTTCTTGAACATCCACCTAGGGTGATCACTAAAGACATTCACTGTCTCTCGATAACATAAGAACTCGATACCCAACAGTGACCTCACACCTCGCGGCCTCACCACCACTTACTCTCTTACCTTCCTCGCTAGTAGGCACAGCACTCACAAGCATTTTGGATAGTAGGCCCTAGCTGTAAAGGGGACTTCTCAGTCAGTTAGGGACTGAGGGAGGAGACTAGATACCAAGTCCAGGTATCTTGTTTGAGTCCTGATCTCATAATTGGATGTTGTTCTTTACCTTTTTCTCGATATAAACTCTGTGCTGTACTCCATTGTGAGTGGTACATATAGGAGAATAGCGGCCATTTCTTAGGAAACCGCTTAGCTTAGGGGTCCTCTTCTTAGAGGCAATTGCATACCAATTTGATTAGGACAGTAGTCAGTAAGGCAGTAGAAGCCCAGACAAGAGAAGATTGTGTGCCCTGTTGGACATAGCCTTAGAAAACAACAGCTCTGGATCAAGAATCATCCGAGTATGAGTCACCGTCACCATCACCGTTACCATGCAACATGTTCCAACAACAACAACAGCAACAAGAGGAACCCTCAGTAGGGCAACTCCTCACTATGATCACAACCCTGCAGCAGCAGGTTAACACTATGCTCCTTCAACAACAAGGGAGCAAGGTAGAGGTCGCAAGACCTCAAGTCTTTAGTGGGAAAATAGAGGAGGTAAGCGTGTTTATTAACGCGGCTTGCCTGTATATCAGGATAAAGATGACAGAGGAGGCAGCAGCAACCCAGGTGGCCTGGGTATTATCGTATATGCAGGGAGGAGTAGCTGAGGCGTGGAAGGATAACCTGTTGGACAAGTTGGCCAAAGGAGAGTTAGAGGTGGAGTTGGTGGAACAGCTGTTTATAAAAATAAGGAATGACTTTGGAGAAACATCAGAAAAAGAAAGAAAGATAGAACAGCTAAGGACGATCGAGCAAGGAGGAAGGACCTGCAATGAATATGTGCAGGAATTTAAAAAGGTTGCCAGGGGGAGCAGCTACGAGGGAAGGCCCCTCATTGAAGAATTCAAGAGAGGACTGAACAGGAGTATCAGGAGGAAACTAGCCAAAGCAGAAGAACTGCCAACTACTATTAGAGAATGGCAGGAAAGGGTGGTGAGATTAGACAGAAACCAAAGGCAGAGCAGGGTAGAAGAAAGAATAATGGGGAGGAATGCGGCGCACCCAAGAGAAAATGCGCAGCTAAGAGAGAGGGGGTCATATGGAGGAAGAGGAGGACAAATAACATGGAGAACAGGAAATGGATACAGAAGGGGAGGAAATGTGACAAATAGGGGGGGAGCTCAAATAGATCCAAGAAGAGACCCAAATGCAATGGATGTAGATAGGGGAAGAGAGGGAGATAAGACATGCTATGTATGTGGAAAGTAGGGCCATATGGCCAAAAATTGCTAGAAGAGGCACAAGGGGAGGGTAGTAGAAATACCACAGGAGTTGGCAAAAGAAAATGGAGGACAATGAGCTCTCGACTGGCCTCCAATAATATATACAGTGTATTGCACCCAGAAAAGCTGGGCAATAAATTAAATTCCATCAATACAACTGAGAGAGTAAGAGATATATGGCGCACACTACGGCCATTAAGGGAAGTCTAGCTGAAAGTAGGGTTAGAAAAGTTGGAAAGTCACAAAGGAGTAGCAGTGAAGGCACTACTGGACAGTGGGGCAACAGGTCTGTTCATAGACATGACCTTTGCAAAGGAAAAGAGGTTTAAAATGGAAAAGTTAAAAAGGCCCCTTGTAGTTAGAAATGTGGATGGAACAGCGAATGTGGGGGGGTCCATAACATACTAGGTTGAGTGCAATATGTTTTTCAAAGAACATGTAGAAAGAGCAAGAATGGACGTGTGCAACTTGGGAAAGATAGAACTAATACTGGGAATGCCATGGTTAGCAGCCCACAACCCAGAAATAGATTGGGAAAAGGGAGAGGTGAAAATGACGCGTTGTCCACCAATATATGGAAAAAGAAAACAAGAGGAAAAAAAGAAGCAAGTGAGGAAGACAGAAAATGATGAGGACAAAGAAGTACTGAGAAGACTGGTGCCTAGAAGATTCTGGAAGTGGAAAAGGGTATTCAGGAAAAAGGAGTCAGAAAGGATGCCAGTGCAAAAAACCTGGGACTATGCCATAGAGCTAAAAGAGGGGTTTATGCCAAAAAAAGGGAAGGTATATTCGCTATCAAGGGAGAAAAGGGAGGAAGTACAATCATTTGTAGAAGACCAACTGAGGAAGGGATATATCCAACCCTCCAAGTCACCCCAAACATTGCCAGTACACTTCGTGGCAAAAAAGGATGGCATATGGAGGATAGTGCAGGATTATCAGCACCTAAACCAGTGGACAGTAAAGAATGGGTACCCTTTACCCCTCATATTGGATATATTGGATGGAGTGGGAAAGAGAAAGGTGTTTATGAAATTAGACTTGAGATGAGGATACAATAATGTCAGAATCAAAGAAGGGGACGAATAGAAGGCAGCATTCACAATACATATCAGAGTATATAAACCCACAGTTATGTATTTCAGGTTGACAAACTCCCCAGCCACCTTCCAAGCAATGATGAACAATCTGTTCAGGGACCTCTTAAACCAAGGAGACATGGCGACCTTCATTGACAACATTTTAGTAGCCACAGACACAAAGGAAGGACATGACGAGTTGGTGGAGGAAGTACTAAGGAGATTGAAGGAAAACGACCTGTTTGTAAAGCCAGAGAAATGCAAGTGGAAAGTAAGGGAAGTAGAATTCCTGGGAGTAGTAATCGGCCCAAAGGGAGTGGAGATGCAGAAGGAAAAAGTAGAGAGAGTCCTGAACTGGCCAGCACTAAGAAACGTCAAAGAAGTACAAAAATTTCTAGGCCTCGCTAACTACTACAGAAGGTTCATAAAGAACTTCGCCAAGATAGTGGCACCGTTACACATGCTAGTCAGGAAGGAGCAGAAGTGGAAGTGGAAGAAGGAGCAGGAGAAAGTGTTTGAGGAACTCAAAGCGGTATTCACCACGGAACCCGTTCTGGCCATCCCAGACATCGATAGGGAGATGAGAGTAGAAGCTGATGCTTCAGACTATGCAACAGGGGGAGTACTGTTGACAAAGTGCGAAGATGAAAAGTGGAGACTAGTGGCTTTCATTTCTAAATCGCTAAACGCTACTGAGTGGAATTACAAAATTCACGACAAAGAGATGTTGGTGGTGATAAGATGCCTAGAAGCATGGAGGCATTATTTGGAGGGGGCAAAGCTCGAATTCAAAATCTGGACAGACCACAAGAATCTCCAGTATTTTATGACGAGCCAAAAATTAAACTGTAGACAAGCAAGATGAGCCTTATATCTGTCACAATTTAATTTCATGTTAAAGCATGTTCCAGGGAAAAGCATGGGGAAGGCAGATGGACTAAGCAGGAGACTGGACTGGCAGGAAGGGGTGGAAAAAGATAACGAAAATCAGAAGCTGGTGAAGCCGGAATGGATTAGAGGAACAGAAATGATAATAGAGGAAAAGAACCTAAAAGAAAGAATCAAGAAGGCGCAGGAAGGGGATAAGAGGATAGTAAAAGCAGTAGAAGAGTTGAAGAAGGCAGGAATAAAGACATTGAGGGATGAAAAATGGAAAATAGAGGAAGGGATAGTAACGAAGGAAGGAAGGATATACGTGCCAGAGGGAGACCTCAGGAGGGAAATAATACAATTGCACCATGACACTCCAGTAGGAGGGCACGGAGGGAGATGGAAGACGGCAGAATTGATTGGCAGGAATTACTGGTGGCCAGAAATAATGAAGAAGATAGGAAGATATATAGATGAATGCGATACTTGTCAAAGATACAAGAACCGAAGCGAAGTACCAGCGGGGAAACTAATGCCCAATACAATCCCAGAAAAGCCATGGAGTCATATATTGGCAGATTTTATCACCAAACTGCCATTGGCCCAGGGATACAATGCAATCTTGGTAGTATGTGACCATTTCAGTAAAATAGCACATTTTATAGCAACAATGGAGAAAACGTCAGCAGAGGGACTTGCAAAACTGTTTTGGGACCATGTATGGAAGTTACACGGACTTCCAGAAAGCATCATATCAGACAGGAGAGTGCAGTTTGCAGCAGGAATGATGAAGGAGTTGAATAACCTACTGGGAATCCAGACAAAGCTCTCGATGGCCTATCACTCTCAAACAGATGGGCAGACAGAGAGGATAAACCAGGAGTTAGAGCAATACCTGAGGGTATTTATCGATCATAGACAAGAGCAGTGGCCGGATTGGTTAGGAACAGCAGAGTTCGCTTATAATAACAAAATCCATGCAGCCACAAAAACATTGCCATTTAAAGCAAACTATGGTCAAGACCCGAGGATGGGATTCAAAGGGAGAAGAAAGGGGAAGTATGAAGCAGCAGGAAAATTCGTAGAAAGAATGAAGAAAATCCAGGAGGAGGCAAAAGCAGCGTTAGGAAAAGCACAGGAGGAAATAAAGAGGTTTGGAAATAGAAAGTGGGGAAAGGGAGAGGAGTACAGAGTGGGAGACTTAGTACTGCTAAGTACGAAGAACTTGAAGTGGCAGACAAAAGGGAGAAGATCAGAAAAATTGACAGAGCGTTTTGTGGGCCCCTACAAAATCAAAGGGATCATTTCTAGTAATGCGATAGAACTAGATCTACCTAAGTCTATTAGGATACATCCGGTAGTTAATGTAAGTAGAGTACAACTCTATAAATCACAAGTAGAAGGACAAAAGAAAATACTGCCAAAACCAGTCATTATCGAGGGAGAAGAGGAGTTCGAAGTAGAGAAAATTTTAAATAAAAAGACAATTAGAGGGAAGAAAAAGTTCCTGGTGAGATGGAGAGGCTACATGGCAGAAGAAGACACCTGGGAAAATAGAGAGAACTTGGAAAATGCAAAGGAATTGGTAGAAGAATTCGAGAGGAAGTACAGGGAAGAAACTAAAGAGCTAAGGTGACAGGAGCAAGAGGAAGAAGAAAAAGAGTTCAGTTGAGAATTACCTAGGGAATTCACGGCAAAACTACTGTACGGTTGGGGAAAAGATATAAAAGGGAAAGGGAGAGACAATGGAACAAAAACTGGGATCAATGGAAAAATTCCTTGGGATGAGGAAACTTAAAGGGGGAGCCATGTTATGAGAGCCCCAAGCAGGAAAAAGTCTCCCACGCATTTGAATACTTAATCCAAAACCTCAAAGTATACAATGGGGTTAAGATATAAATAGCAGGGGAACTTAAGAAGCCAAGTCATGTGATAAGGTCACAAGGTTATAGAATATTGTTGCAAAGACATGGTGCTATGTCTCTGCAAGGGTATGGAAGTAATGTTGATTCTTGCTAATTACCACTATGTCTGCTGGGGCGCAAGATCTTCACCCAGCCAGGTGCCTACTGCCCTACTAACTACTGCCTTAATAATAGGGTTAAACTATCACCTCAAGGAGAGAATCCCTACTCTGGACGGCCTTCTAGAAGTAACCGTCACTCCTCTGTATGTACTACTCACAATAGAGCACAGCATGAGGTTTCTACTAAGAAAACAGTAACTAATAACACCACCCAGTTATAAGGTCAGGTCTAGAACACGATGCCTGGGTTTGGTACCGCGTCTCTACCTGCAGTCTCTAACTGACTGCAAAGTCCCCTTAAGCCAAGGGCCTGGCTATGTATAGAGGTAGCTAGTGATTGTGATGACCACTGGCCAAGGGTTGATTTATATAAGAGTAAAAGTAAGCAAAGTCCAAGGTGGACAGTGCTCAAGAAGTGGATATCAAGTTCTGGTGTAGCAACTTAGCCTGAGATGACTTAATCGCCCTCCTAGTCTGAGTTGACAAGGAGAACTCGATAGAGTTCTCATTCGTTTGCTGTACACTACTTATATACATTCTGTATTTACCCCTATTTATAAAGTCCCATGTGTCTCCTTTGAGTCATTCCCTCTCACGTCCATTGATTTTCTAATTAAAATAAAAGAAAAAGAAAAAGAAAATAAATAATAATTTAGTTATTTGGCCAAGTCATAACAAGTAAAGGTCATGTGATCATGGGAGACAAGTATACAGACCAACAGACATTTGTATAAGTAGTAGTACAATCTAATAGAGAACTCTATTAAGTTCTTTCTAAACAACTATCTTGGTTGAGCCCTAAGCCTTCACAACTTTGCACTAATACTCGATAGAGTTTTCTGTTAGATTACTCAACTACTTATACAAATATCTATTGGTCTATATACCCAGTTCCCACAATCACATGACCTTTACTAATAACTATATATATCTTACATAAGCTTTGCCATACTATTTATATTTCTCTTGTGTTATACTCCTAGATGTTTTCTACTAGATTAATGAATATGTAGGAGATAGTTTTCTTTCTTGGAACCATTTCATAACATATATATGCAATCAAGAAGAAAGAGACAATAGAAGTGCACTAAATTAATTAATACCTTAAACAAGAATTATTACCTCTACTTCTAGAAGTGCCCAAGCAAGACTAAGTAGTTTATCTATTGTAAGAGGACTGCACCAAAGTCTACTTCTGATACACTAGTAGTAGTATACCAGAGCGACCCTGTAACTAATTAAATTCCAATTACCTCATATTTAATTAATTGTCCACTCCTACATTCCTATCTTTGATGGCTGAAATGTTTTGTAGTCAAGGGGACTTGTATATATAGTATAGATTACCCTCCAGGAGCCTTATCCTATTCTCTGAGGTTTTTCCTGGAGGTATCAAGTAAGAAGGGAATAACAGTATAAAAAGGCTATAATATGCTATAAATTACTATGAATATACTATGAGTGTATACTCTGGGTTCCAGAAAATAATGCAATAAGTAGAGTTGGAGAGTAGAATATGCTACTAGATGAAATAATATATGTTGCTCTCTAGTCCTGTAGTTTTACAACTAGTCTAAAGAGAACACAATAGCAATGCAGGAGTAGAACAACCTTGGCCTCAGCTTGTGTACTGTACCTCAATCTCCTGTCACATGTATAGTTGTTTATTTTGGAGTAGTGGAATGTCATCTGAAAAAGAGGTAAATTCAGAAGTAAGGAGTTATATAGTAGAGAGCACTACAGAAATATGAGAGAAGATGGTTTAAGACTTTAAGACTTTAATCTATGAACTAGATTGCTACCATGTATCTACCCCATATATATACTATAACTGGAGTAAGAAGAAGCTAGTCTGAAACATAATACTCCTAGTCTAAAACATGATACTCCTATAGGAGATAAATAATAATAAATAATGTGAATATAAATATTAATTTATACCAAAATTTCCAGTATATGACAGGAGGTGAGTTGTAACATATTCTGGAGTTTATTTGTATACTGAGGTTTCTTCTGGAGTTACTCTGCTCTAGTTACTCTTATATCCATACTAAAGCCCACAAAGATCTTACCCAACTAAAGAACAGATGCAAACTTCATACAACATGTTGAGGCAAAAAAACAGCAAGAAATGCCTAGAAAAGTAGGTCATAGACTTTACCAAAGGTGATACCAGAGGACGGAACTTCCTGACTACTAGAATGAACAAACATGACAAAGCCCAACCAACATATATAAAAGGAGAAACATGTTTATTTCTTTTTGGTTATTTTATTACCCTAATTATAAGAGCAATCAGGACAATTCTAAACTATACCTCTATTGGTGAGTATAGGGCAAGATATCACCTCCAAGAGTTGATTATATGTCTGTGCAGCAAATTGGATCTCAAAACTAGAACTTATATCCTTATATAGTGCTCCAGATCCACAGAAACCTGAGTGACACTTTTTTCTCTATACTTAGGTAACCTCATCAAGTTTCTTATATCTAATTATCACAAATGGTCACTTACTGATTTGTGAGTTAATAATTTAATAATTAAAAGGCTCAAAAAAGCAAAGTTTAGACAGTAACAAAAGATATTGTTAAGTCTGAGGTTTATTCTCAGATATACAGTCCTTAAATATATGATTATAGTGGTCTATGCACCAGAACAGCCTACTACATGATCACTACCTTTTTTTTTATTTAAAAAAATCAACAATTTATTACACAGGGTACATAGGTAGACCATGGTAAATACAAAAGATCTACTTAGATATAGAAGACTATAATAAAAAATAAAAATAAAAAATAAAAAAAGAGAAAGTGAGGATTTAGAGATAAGTGACTATGGATCTGCCCTTTCCTGGGCTGCACTGCAAAAGATGGTCAACTATTGTTAAAGCTGAAAGCCAATGGATTGTCTGTAAGGAAATAAACAAAGCTATTGATGACAATATTACAAGGTCTTGTTGACTGCTCATGTAGATCGTACTGTATAACAATGTGCTCATGGGTTTGTACTTCCACTTTACTATATAGATACCTGAAAAATGAGTTTGGAAAGAATCTTTGGCAGTATTTGTCAATGGAGGTGTGTCCAGTAGTCATGTAGGTAAATTAAGTATATAGGGAATTTGTGAATCCTATGAATAGGAGCCATGATCCTCTCTTTACATAGGTAGATTTGATAACTCATTCATTTTCATTCTCAAAGTTCAGGAATAATTGGCCTTTCTTTTAACTAGCTGAGAACAAAGTTTGCCATTCCTTAAGAATCTCATTGTATTTCTTTTTTTTGTTGAACAGGAAAGAGTTCTTACTGGGTAGAATAGATATATCATTGACTGCTTTCACTTGGTTGTTAATGAGCTTGTATCTGGACTACTTGGTTTTGCTGGAGCAGTACCAGAAATGAATAGAGCTTCTCCTGTTCTATTATGATATGGCCAAATGGCTAAGTCATTATTTATATTTCTTTTTTTTCTGTTTCATTTAATTAGGAAATCAACAGACATATAAGAAAGAATAACTTAAAAAGAGATGCATAGGACTTTATAAATAAAAGTAAATACAAAATGTATATAAGTAGTATATAGTAATCAAATGGAAACTCTATCAAGTTCTTTTTGTCAACTCAGACTTGGAGTGTGATTAAGTCATCTCAGACTAAGTCACTACATGTTCCTGTTCAGGAACAACTTTATGTTGAAAGCAAGAGGTAGGGCAATATTTTAAAAGAGGTTAATGTATGACTTGAGGATTTTGTTAGCAGTGGTAATAAAATCTATAACAATAGTGATATTTGTAAGAACTTAGATAGCAATGCTTTAGAACTACTTCTAGTCTGAGTTAACAAGAAGAGCTCAATAGAGTTCTCATTCAATTGCTGTATACTACTTATACACATTCTGTATTTACTTCTATTTATAAAGTTCCATACATTTTCTTTGAGTCATTTCCCTTCGTGTGTCTATTGATTTCCTAATTAAATAAAAGAAAAAAAAGGAAATATAAATATTTACTTAACCAAATGGCTAAGTCATAATACTACCTCCCTCTTAAGGTTCTTTGTTCCAAGGATTTTTATAACTTATAATAGGGATCAAAAATGTTCCCTATTTTATCATTATCTTTTTTTGTCCATTCTCTGAGTCTCGAATTTTCTTCTTCAATTTCTTCTTTCTTCTTTTTTATTGTTTCTATTATTCTTTGTTCTTTTGCTCTTCTTTCTTTCCATCATCTCCAGTTCCTTTCTAACCTTGTCCAATATTCCTCATTATACCTTTTATCTGACCAACCAAATAGCTTTCTTGCTATAAATTACCCTGGTAGTTCCTCTCCTAAATGTTCTCTCTTTTCTTTTCTGTTTCCTAACATCTTCCATATCTTGTCAATATTCTTTCTTAAATTCTTTGACTGCTTTTTTTGCATTCTCCAAATTTTCCTTCCCTTTCCAAGTATTGGATTCAGCTATAAACCCTTTTTATCATACTAAGTATTTATCTTTTCCCTTTATTCGTTGCTTGTTCAGAATTTTCTCAACCTCTCATTCTTCCTCTCCCTCAATTATGACTGGAGCTGGTTACTCCTTTCTCTGTCCCTCTACTTACCCTATGTATTTTTGTATCCTACTGACATTTACTATTGGATATATCCTGATTGTACTCAGTAACTCCAATTCAACTGTATTTGCTGATATGATTTTCTTCACTTTATAAGGGCCTACAAATCTTTCTGTCAACTTTTCTGTTCTTCTACCAATCATTTGATATTTCAAATCTTTGGTACTGAGCATCACCAAATCTCCAACCTTATACTCATTGACTTCTCTTCTCTTCCTATCTATATATTTCTTTATCTCTTCCTGTGCTTTCTCTAGTGCCACTTTTGTTTCCTCCTAAATCTCTTTTATTTTCATTACAAATTTCTCTGCTCCTTCATATTTCCCTTTCTTTCTTACTTCAAATCCTATCCTAGGATCTTGCCCATAATTTGCCTTGAAAGGCAATGTCTTTGTACTTGAATGCACTTTATTGTTGTATGCAAACTCTACTGTTCCTAACCAGTTTGGCCATTGTTCCTGCCTATGGTCAATAAATATTCTTAAGTACTGTTCCAACTTCTGGTTGACCTTTTCTGTCTGTTCATTTGTTTGAAAGTGAAATGCTGTTGACATCTTACTTTTGATCCCCAATATCTTGTTTAATTCCTTTATTAACTCTGCTGCAAACTGTGGTCCTCTATCCAATATGATGCTTTCAGATAGGCTATGTAGTTTTCATACATTATCTCTGAACAGCCTAGCTAGTTCTTCCACCAATGTCTTCTCTATAGTTAGAATAAAGTACATCATCTTTGTTAATTGATCTACTACTACTAGAATAGAGTTGTATCCCTGAGCTAATGGCAATTTTATAATGAAGTCTGCCAAAATATGTGTTCAAGATCTCTCTAGAATTGAGTTAGGTATTAGCTTGTCCTCTAGCTGTTCTGTACAGTTCTTGTTTCTCTAGTAGGACTTGCATCCTTCTACATATTGCTTTATCTCCTTTGTTATTCCTGGCTACTAAAAGTTTCTAGTAACTAGTTCTACAGTTTTCTACTGCTCTCTGTGTCCTCCTACTAGCATATCATGATATAGCCTGACAATTTCTGCTCTTAATTTATCATCTTTTAGTATATATACCTTTTTTATTGTTGTTCCTTCCAGAAAATACCTCCATACTTCTAGATATCTGACTACTACTAGCATTTTCCTGTCATGAATCTCATAGTTTTTCTTTGTGTTACTTAGAGACTGGAAATGAAAGCAACCAGTCTCTACAATTCA
>Ga0153981_1000180_pt1 | contig 18281 bp, 13 predicted proteins | sample TSGA065MetaG_FD_104714 | JGI IMG/M metagenome (GOLD analysis project Ga0153981, IMG submission 104714) | Attine ant fungus gardens microbial communities from Georgia, USA - TSGA065 MetaG | ecosystem: Host-associated > Fungi > Mycelium > Unclassified | place: USA: Georgia, Magnolia Springs State...
ATCACGTGACAAGGTCAGGTGATCATAGAACATTCTGGAAAGAACATGTGATTGCAGGACTCTAGGGTACAGCCACTGTAGTAGTAGTATAAGTAGGGCTGCAATCCAACAAAGAACTCTATCGAGTTCTTCTTGAACATCCATCTAGGGTGATTGCTAAGGACATTCACTGTCTATTGATAACAGGTATTTATCAATTTGGTAAGTGCTTGATATTTTTTCATGTAATTCATTAGGCTGTAGCATTATATCTAAACTTAGCTCTAGTACTGGATCACAATGCTTTGGATACATAATATAGAACTTTAGGTGGAGTTTGGCAGGTTGGCTAGGGTCATTGGTATTGACACAGTAGTCTAGGTAGCAAGAGAGGGTGTCTGCAGGATTCTTTCAACCTGGCCTATAGTGGATCTCATACTCAAAATGTTGGAGCTGTAATGACCAACATGCCAGGCAGCCATTCATGTATTCTAGGGAGTTGAAGTACTGGAGGTTGTGGTAATCTATGTAAACTTGAATGGAATGCTGGGTACCTTTGTAGTAATATCTCCAATGACTCATTATATTGACTATAGGGAGTAGTCCTTGCTCTATGATAGTATAGTTATACTCTGGTGTAGTAAACTTCCCCAACCAGAATGCCACAGGATGTAGGTGTTTATCATGTCATTGCATCAAGATGCTAGCAGCAGTGTATCCAGAGGCATCTGTAAAGATATGGATGACTTTGGTAGAGTCAAATTGATGAAGGAATGATTCAGATATAAAACATTGTTTGACCCTTCTCATAGCTTTGGATGTAGTGGCATTCCATGTTGTGTGACTCAAGTCAAGTTGACTTAGTAGCTAAGTCTTTAAGAGTTACAAAGAGAACTCAATGGGGTTCTCACTTAATTGTACCAGCTACTTATACAAGTATGCTATTTGCCCTCATTTACATTGATGGTATTCTACAACTAGCCAAGAGGCTGCCAGTTCAATTCCCTTGTCTGTCATTCTATAAATACATATCTTTGGTCATGGTCAAGACAACTCATAAAAGTACCCCTCTCTTAAAGGTCCTTATCCTGAGGACTTTACAATTCATTGTATGGGTCTTGTAGGTTGCCTATTTCATCTTCTTCATTCCACTTTTCTATTCTTGGTCCTTCTATTTCTTGTTTGTTTTCTTCTTCCTGAATTGTTTCTAATGTTCTTCTCCTCTGTATTCCTTTCCAATGTCTCCAATTTCTTGCCAATTGTCCCCAATATTCCTGATCAAATCTCCTATCATCCCATCTATATAACATCTTTGCTGTATACCTCCCTGGTAATTCTCCTCTATGAAACTCTCTATGATCTTCTTTTTTTGCCCATCTTGACTTCTCTCTATACTCTTCTTCAAACTTTTCTACCAGGTCTCTTGCATTCCCTAAGTTCTCCCTTGGTTCCCAAGTATCTTTTTTTGCTGTATATTCCTTCCATTGTACTAAGTACCTATCCTTCTCTCTAAACTTCTTTTTATTTAATATTTTTCCATCTTATATTCTTCTTCTCCTTCAATTATTACTGGGAGAGGCCATTCCCTTTTCTGACCCTCTACTTGATCTTTATATATATGTACTCTACTGACATTTACTACTGGATGTATTTTTATTATACTTGGTAACTCTAGTTCAATTGCATTTGTTGATATAATCCTTTTCACCTTATAAGGTCCCACAAATCACTCTGTTAATTTTTCTGAACATCTTCCCTTCATTTGGAACTTAAGATCTTTTGTGCTCAAGAGCACCCAGTCACCCACTCTGTACTCCTCTGTCTTGCTTCTTTTTCTATCTGCATATTTCCTCATTACTTCTTGACTCTTTCTCAGTACTGCCTCTGCTTCCTTATATACTTCTTTTATCCTCTTTGTAAACTCTTCTGCTCTCTTGAACTTCCCCTTTTTTTTCATCTCAAATCCCATATGTAGATCCCATCCATTATTTGCCTTAAATAGTAACACTTTTGTACTCATTTGCACCTTATTGTTGTATGCAAACTCTACTGTTGCTAACCAATCTGGCCACTGCTCCTGACAGTGATCAATAAACATTCTCAAGTACTGTTCTAGTTCCTGATTCATTCTTTCTGTCTAACTACCTGTTTGTGGGTAGTAAGCTGTTGACAATTTGATGTCAATCCCTAACATTTGATTTAACTCTCTCATCATTCCTGCTGCAAACTGTGCTTCTCTATCTATTATAATACTTTCTGGTAATCCATGTAATTTCCAGACATTATCTTGGAACAGTCTTGCTACTCCCTCTACCAAAGTCTTTTCTGTAGTAGGCACAAAGTGTGCCATTTTTCTCATCTTATCATATATTACCAGGATTGCATCATATTCCTGTGCTAGTGGTAACTTTGTAATAAAGTCTACTGTTATATGACTCCAGGGTTTCTCTAGTACTGCATTAGGCATTAATTTTCCTGCTGGTGCCTCTATGCAATTCTTGTTCCTTTGGTATGCATCACAAGATTCTACATACTTCTTGACTTTCTTTATTATTCCTGGCCACCAAAAGTTTCTAGTAACCAATTCCATTGTCTTCCACTGCCCTCCATGTTCTCCTACTGGCATATAATGGTATAGCTGGATTACTTTTGCTCTCAGCTTCTTATTTTGTAGTATATATACCTTTTTATCTCTTAGCATTAGGCCATTCTCTTTTCTCCACTTTTTGTCTCTTCACATCTTCACCCCTGCTTGCTTCATCTCCTCTATTGCTTTTATTAATTTATTATCTTTTGCATCTGACTTTCTGATTTCTTCTAGCAGGTCTACTCCTTCAATTACTATCTTTGTCACCTGTGTCACTCTCACTTCTAACCACTTCTTTTTTACTAACACTCTATTCTCATTATCTCTCTCTATGCCAATCTGCCTGTCTAGTCATCTACTTAGGCTATTGGGTTGTTCCATACTGTTTCCTGGCACATATTTCAGGTGGAAATCAAATCTTGATAGATATAGAGCCTATTATGCTTGTCTTCTATTTAACTTTTGGCTGCTTATGAAGTATTCAAGGTTTTTATGATTGCTCCAGATCTCAAATCTATCTCATATGCCTTCCAGTAAATGCCTCTACTCTTCTAGACATCTAATGATCACCAACATTTCTTTATCATAAATCTTATAATTCCTTTCTGCTTTGTTCAATGATTTTGAGATAAAGACTACTAGCCTCCACTTTTCATCCTCATATTTCATCAACAACACTTCTCATGTTGTATACTCTAATGTATCTACTTCTACTTTTATCTCCTTATCCAGGTCAGATGCTACTAGCACTAGTCTTATTGTAAACACCCTTTTTAACTCCTTGAATGCCACTTTCTGTTCCTCTCCCCAATTCCACTTTTCATCTTTTCTGACCAATTTATGCAACAGTTTGGCTAACTTAGCAAAATATTTTACAAATCTCCTATAGTAATTTGCCAATCCTAGGAACTTCTGCACTTCTTTGACCATCTTAGGTCTAGGCCATTCAAGAACTTCTGCCACTTTCTCCTCCTGTATCTTAATTTCTTCTGCCTCTATTACCAGTCCAAGAAAGTCAATCTCTTTGACTTTCCAAACACATTTTTCTGGTTTTATATAGAGGTTGTTTACCTCTATTCTCCTTAACACTTCTTTTACTATCTCATTATGCTTCTTCTTATCATCTGTTCCTACTAATACATCATCTATAAATGCTACTACATCTCCAGTGTCAATTAAGTCTTTAAGAATGTCATTCATCATTGCCTAGAAGGTCACTAGTGAGTTTGTGAGACCAAAAAACATAACTGTGGGTTTATACACTCCTAGATATGTAGTAAATACAGCCTTCCATTCATCCTCTTCCTTTATTTATACATTGTTGTACCCCCATCTCAGATCCATCTTTGTAAACACTTTCTTTGTACCTATAGTATTGATCAAGTCCAAAATTAATAGCAATAGATAATTATCCTTGACTGTTCCTTTATTCAGGTATTAATAGTTCTGTACTATTCTTTTCTTTCTGTTCTTTTTCCCCACAAAGAATACTGGTAAAGTCTGGAGCAACTTTGAGAGTCTAATGTACCCTTTCCTCAACTGTTCCTCTACAAATTCCCTCATCTCCTCTTTCTCTTTTCTCAACATTAAATATGTCCTTTCTTTTCTTGGTACAAAATTTTCTCTTAGATTTATTGCATGGTTCTAAGGTTTTCTTACTGGCATTCTTTTTGACTCTGCTTTCTTGAACACCTTAAGCCACTTGTAAAATTTCTGTGGTACCATCTTCCTTACTTTTTCTCTATCTAATTCAACTTCATCATTAAATTTCTCCTCCATCAATATCTTTTATTCATCTCTCTCTAATTTTCCTATTGCTCTAATTCTCCCTTCTACTTTTCTTCTTTTTTCTGTCTCCTTTTTTGCTACTATACTCCTCTCACAGATTGGTGGGCATCTTGTCATTTTGACTTCCTCTGTCTTCCAATTTATCTTAGGGTTGTGTGTTTGTAACCATAGTATACCCAGTATGATGTCTGTTCTCTCTAGATCATATACATCCATCCTCATTCTTTCCACATGACTTTTGTAGTACATATTTACCTCTACCTGGTGTGTAATCACTTCTCTACTATTATTTGTATTATCTATATTTCTTACTACTACTGGTTTTTTGAACTTCTGCAGCTTAAATCCATTCCTTGCTACCATCTTTCTGTCCATAAATATTCTTGTTGTGCTGCTATCCAAGAGCACTTTTACTGTTATACCTTCATGCATATCCACTTTCTCTACTCCAATGTTTAGCTACACTTCTCTTAACATTTTGAACATTCTCCTAATGTCTCTTTGCTTGTCCTCCTCTTATACTATGCTTTTTGAAACTCCTGTTCATATACTGCCACTCCCCAATTCCACCATGGTTTTTTCTTTCCTGTTCTACATTCTGGGTACAGGATCTCACTTCTTTCTCATTCCAGCACTCTTCCTCCTATTGTATCCTTTCTTCTACACTTTATATACTGTACCCTTGTTATCTCTCCCCTTCTTGCTTCTTTCTCTCTCCCCTCCTTGCTTCTTCCTCTTTCTAATTCCATACTTCCTGGAAAAGGTCATACTATATATTTTTTACTTGTCTTTTGAGGAGAAACCCTTGTTCCCAATTTTCATAGGTTTGAATCCCCTTGCCTTCATATCCTCTACACTCTACATAGATTGCTACTGTCTCCTCTGTGATTCATTCTCTCTCAAGTAGAAGTACCTCTTCTGGGGGCATGCTCCTCTTGTCACAATATTCCTGTGCCTTTTTCCATGTGGGATATACTAGCCTCCTCTCTTGCTGTACCTTTTGTGGACCAACTACACATGCCGCCTGCTCACTTCTCCCCTTCTGTCTTTTTATCTCTATGTTTGGGCATTCCCATTTTTGGTGTCCAACTCCCTAACATCTAAAACACTTTACTTTCTCCACTCTTTTCTGCCACCTTACCTTTACTTTATCTCTTACTCTACACTGCATCACCCTAGTTGCCAACATCTCATATCTATTTTGGGGTTTTTCTCTTTTCTCCTTATCCTCTTCTTTCTTTGTCCTGCAGTTACAGGCCAGATGCCTAAACTTTCTACAACTCTAATATTTTCTTTTTCTTCTTCCCTCTAACTGTGTTCTTAGTGAAGTGAGGGCTCACTTTTCTTTGAGTATGTTGCTCAGGAGGTTGTTATATTGTTGTTGAGACATAGTGTTAATGCCTCAAGGTTGAAGTGAAAGGTTTTTGATCTTACTTAAGTCATGTCTGCTGGAGCACAAGATCTTTATCCAGCCAGACACCTACTGCCTTACTGACTACTGTCCTAGTACTAGAGTTATACTATTACCTCTGAGAAAAGGATCTCTACTCTAAGCAGCTTCTTAAGGATGCACTGCTATTCCTCTGCATGTATGGACCACAATAAACCCCCAGCACAAGGTTAATAAAGTGAAAGAGTACAAGTAGTCTACTGAATACCACCCAATTGCAAGGTCAGGTCTTGGATATAATACCTGGGTTTAGTACTACACTGCCACTGTCAGTTTCTAACTAACTACCAAGTCCTCTTAAACCAAGGGCCTGGCTATGTATAGAGGTAACTAGTAATCATGATGATCACCAGTTGAGGGTTGAAATAATATGAGAGTAAGAGAATAGACAAGGCTCAAGGTGAACAGTGTCTAAGAAGTAATATTGAGTTCTTCTATTGTGTGACTCAGCAGCTAAGTCTTTAAGGGTTACAAAGAGAACTCAATAGGGTTCTCACTCAATTATGCCAGCTACTTATATAAGTATGCTATTTGCTCTTATTTATATTGATGGTATTCTACAACTAGCCAAGAGGCTACCAGTTCAATTCTCTTGTCCGTCATTCTATAAATACATATCTTTGGTCATAGTCAAGGCAACTTATGACATTCCACTTGAATACCTATATACTCTTCCATGTTAGATCTGTGATTGGTTTTATGATTTCTGACAGATTAAATATAAATCTTCTGTAGAAATTAACAAAACCAATGAATTCTTGAGTTTGGGTAAGTATTTTTGGTTTAGGCTAGTTCTAGATAGTGGCTACTCTCTTAGGTTCTATAGCAATGCCCTTGTTGTTTATGATAAACCCTAGTAGTCTTGTTTTGGTGACTTCAAACTGGCATTTCTTGAGTTTTGCAAACAACTTGTTTTTTCTTAGACACTATAAGCATTTCTGGATACATATATGGAGTTCTTCTAATAAGCTTCTAAAGATGAGTATATTGTCTAAATAAACAATTAACTCATCTTCTAGGCCATTGACAGCTCTGTCAATGTAACTCTGAAATAAGGCTGGTATGTTACACAGTCCAAAGAGCATAACTAAGAATTTATATAGTTCAAAGGGGGTATGGAAGACAGTCTTCCATTTATCTCCCTTTTTGATCTATAGTAAGTGGAAGGCTTCTCAAAGATTGATTTTAGTGAAATATTTTGCACCACAAAGTTAGTCCAGTAAGGAGTCAATGGAAGGTATGGAGTATCTATTTTTTATTGTGATTTTGTTTAGTACACAGTAGTCAATACAGAGCCATAGTTCAGTGGTATTACAAATGGCCACTTACTGATTTGTGATTGCTTGATTTGATAATCAAAGTGCTCAAAAAGGCAAAGTTAGACAAGCAGCAAAAGATGTTGTTAAGTCTGAGGTTTATTCTCAGACATATAGTCCTTAAATACATAATTGTAGTGGTCTGTGCACAAGAACAGCCTACTACATAATTACTACCTATTGTTCTATATATAGGAGTGCTATTGTTCTTAAAGTAGAGATAACCTAACCATCTTAGAGCAGTCCTTTGTTCTATTCAAGGACAGATAATAATCTATGGGTAAAGATCAGTGTCATATGCAAACATTGAGGATCTTGTATCTCCATGGGATCTTATTGCCTTGGGGTCTATTTATGGCTAAAAGAAGTGCATTAAAAAGAGCTTCATGATGGTCATTGAAGCAAACAATTATGTTAAGTGGTTTCCAGGATATCAGCAATTTAGTGTCTGATGACTTGGTGATCACTGACTGATCTGCTGATAACTTGGTGAATACTGATTTCTTTAAGATGTTTTTGGTACTGTTTAAAAGGTCTTCTTGTAGGATTTCAGTAGCCATTTAGATCATTGAAATCAGTCAAGTGCTCCTGGAGTTATGGTCCAAATGAAGCTTGTGACAAGTGGTATTTTTCTTGGGAACAAACAATATTGGTGAGATGGCAGGGGACAAACTTTTGCAGATAAACTGTCATACTTCCATGTCTTTTAGATAAGTTTTGAGTAGCTCCAACTCCTTTTTTGAATGGCAATAAGCAGGATGGCATAGAGGTGTCTGGTTTTTTAATATATCAATAATATGATCTAAGTGGCTGCAGTAGAGTAGCAGTTGTTATGTGGCTTTGGGGTTAAATATATTGGTATACTCAGCATACTGGAGAGGTAGTTTGGATGTAGATTTTGAAGGAGGTAAGATGCCATTGTCAATTGTTGTGGAAAAAAGGTCAAGAATGTAGTCAGGCATACTAGTTTCTTTCTCTAAATAAGTTCTTCTTTGGAAATATATCCAATCAAAGTATGGGGGCTTTTCTTGGACTTGTAGTATAGAGTCAGTGGGTCCTTGCAGTTGTATCTTGTATTCTGCCTAGTCAATTGGCGAGGGCAGGGCTTGGTTGTTCAAGGGAAGGTCGGTAGTTATGTTTAATTGGAGTTAGGGTGGTTTTACAGGGCAAAAGACTGCAATGTGCCCTGAATCTCCACAATAGAGGCAAAGTTGAAGGGAACAATACTAATTCTTTTCTTTCTAAGGAAGAGAGCTGGTATATTAAGGGAAAGAAAAAACAGGATTAGTTTGAGAGGTACTGATAGTGGGGTTAAGATAAGTTGTTGGGATGATGGTAACAGAGCTTGGTGTTAGATAGGCTTGAGTAAGGTATGTTAGGTTTTCTGAATAGCAGAACAACCACTGTTTGTCTGCCTCTAATACAACTCACTTAAGACCCTCATAATCACTTTTCCAACAGGGTATTTCTACTAAGAGGTCTTTTATATTGTTTCTCAGATTCCTGTAGAAGATATTACCCTATATAGTACAGAGCTGGTCAGTTTTGCATGCAAGGTTTTCAAATTGAGAAGCATATTCTCTGACTGATTTTGTTTGTTTGAGTGAATAGAGTTGTTTGGTTAGATGATCATGGATGTTTGGATCTTGGAATTGCTTGTAAAAGGCTATAAAAAACTTTCCCCAATTGTTCTGTAATTCTAGGTCTTCACCAGTAAGTATAGGTTCAGCCCAGAAGGTTGCATTCCCTTCAAGGTGTTGACAAGTAAAAACAACACATTGTATGTCATTTGTGAATTTGTGAGGTGCTAATAGAAAGAAAGACACCATTGATTTTGGCTAGGAACCAGTTGAAATCACTGGCTTCTCCAAGAAAAGATTGAATGTTGGGGCTCTTTTTGTCCTTAAAATCATTGTTAAAAAAAGGGGAGTGCTGGTCAGGTTCTAGGGTGTAGAGTAGAGCTGGTTCAGTAGGGTAAGTCCAAGAATTATTTTGTTGAAGGGTAGCTATTTGGAGTTGGATCTAGGCTAATTGAATTTGGAGTTTCAAGATTTCAGGGTCATTATTCTGATCCATGGGAATGTTCTTTGGGGACAAGAGGTCAACAGTAGCAATAGAGTGGATAGTTGGTTCATCTAATCCAACAGGTTCTTGGCTGAGAGCATGAAAGTGGGCACAGGTCATAGAGGATACCATGGACTAGACAATAGAACTTTTAACTGGACAAGGCAAGGCAAGGCAGGGCAAGGGACAACTATAGGTTGAATTAAGTATATAAGCCTCAAAATGTCAGAGGTTGCTAGGAAATTCAAGTATAGTTGTTTTAAATGTTTGAATAGTTGAGACTAAGGTTAGTGTATACTATTGAGTATGAAATTCTACTGTATTACATAATAGTAGAATAATAATTAAATAAATAATGTTTATATAGGATTTACTCTGATATCTAGTGGTCTTAGATAGCCTTACAACCTATCCAAATAAAAATTATTTCTACAAGTGAGTTGGTCATCTTACCAGAGATATGTTACTGTCACACCAGCAACTTTACTGAACTTTCTGGTTTCTTGACTTCTACTAGGCTACTTGACTAGATTTTTGGTTTCTAGACTCTCTAGTAGTCTTGGATAGTCTTAGAACCTATTTATCTCTTCAATAAAGTTCTCAAGTTTTATTTTTAGCTATGTTCTGGTCTAACTATATAAAGACCAATGTTAAATTCATAAAATTTTACAGGTCTACATCATTTCTAGAACTTCAACCCAAATATTGTGTTTTCAGCTCTACTTTACTTATAAATCATGGTTTTTGTATATATAAAAACTAATATTTTAAGGTCTATTTGCTGAGTTTTCTTATTTTAGAAATTTCTCAAACATTGTACATAATACTTCTTGAGTTCATCTCAAGAAAATTCTTCAATACTAGTACAAAATGAAACAAAATTATCTCTTCATATGTTATACTTTTTTCTAGCTGATTTTTCCCTTATACTTTTCCATAGAACTAACTGATATTTAAGCTTTGATTCAAGCACTTCAATCTATAACACAATCTTTCCAACCTTTGAATCTACAACAATTTCCCCAGCCTCTCTTATTGCCTTTAGCTTCAGATATCCCTTTACAGCTCTTCTAGATTACCTTGCCAGTCCAACATAATCCTGGATTTACCCATTCTACTTTAGTTTCACCACCATCTATGTTGTCTACTCAAACATACCCTTATTTTCCTTTATAGTCCTTTCCATTACCTTCATTTTAAAACATTCCTACTCAATCTTCTCAGCTTTCTATGCTAGCAGTCTACCATGTCCCCAAGTTTTCTACTCTAGTTTCACCTACCAATCTACTACTTATAATATCAGCTAACCCATACTTTTCTTTTCCTCTCCAGTTTCTTTTAATGTCTTCAGTCCAAAACATTCTAGCTATTTTGGAATTACACTGGGATTACAATTATTATCAGCTCTGGACTAATAATGAGTAGATGGTAAAAAAGATAATGGTAATAAGAGATAAGGGAGACAAGGATGATACAATGGATAATGTATTAGCACATCAAGCTTAGGTTGGAAGAAATGACTTCAGACTTGATTGGACTAATTATAAACATTAGACTAAAGGAGAAATATTGGATAAACCATGGGTAATTATAGACAAATCTTATAATAGTTATGAACTTTAGGATAAGTGGAAAAACCTTGGACTAACTCACTTATAGACTCTAACTCAACTAGTTACTCACTGTTACTCACTAGTACTTAGAATAGTAGTTCTTGTGATGTCACTAGTTAGAATAAATACAATCCAGAAAGAGAAGGGAATGGTAAGTTCTCTCTTTTTGTGGTTCATTTGAAAAACTACTTCTCTTGGAACCCCACATTCTTTCTAGTCTTTGGACTAACTTATGGAGTGTAACTAGAAGTCCCAATATTCATCTTTTCAATATAACTCTTCTGAAAACCTTAACTGGACCCTTTGTAGAGGGGCAAAGAGATATCAAGTATTGACATAGGCTTAAGGTTGAAGCATATATTCACCCTTGTGGTCTAGAGTCTTAACACCAGTAGCACAACATATTCCTGAACTTTTTTCTTCTACTCTAGTTCCATTAACTAATCCACTACCAATGACATCAGTAAAATTATACTCTTATTTTCCTAATGGTCATTTTGAGTAGGATTTTACTGAGGCTGAACTTATCAAAGAAAAGTGGCTATCTATTCATTGGGCTTATGAAGTAAAAGGAGGTCATAACCAAAAGAATGGATGGAAAAAGGCTTCTTGTTGGCAAGAAGAATTCAGATCTATATGACAATGTTTGGGATCATCCAATACTTAAGCTATGACTGTAAAGTTCTTATATGACCTAGGACCATAAGATCTAAACAAGAAACTCAGATTCAACAAAGATGTCAATGTAGAGAATCTCTTCTTTATATTTCTTGTAGAGTTCAGACAATGGTTTATATATAGAAAGGTGGAAAATACTTTATACAAGATGGTTTTTATGATTATACTTCTCTCCTGTCAATATTTATTTAAATTCTGATAAAGAGGCTCAGTTTGACAAAATAGTACTCAACTATTCTAATGTTGATCTCTCTGGTTTACAACTAGATATTCCAACTTTGACTGGACCTAGGAAATCAGTCAAGGATATTTCTCATGCCTTGCACAATTGAGGTTGTGTTATCTATTAGAGAAGTAAGACAAGAAAAAAGTTTACTCCTCATGATCCTACAGCCTTTTTTATGTCTATCAAACAATTTGCTAAAGATCACCCTTACTTTATCAAAATATCATGACTTGGATTAGAGAACATTATCTGCATGCAAACTTCCTTTATGGCATCCCAAGCTCTTTATGGTAACAATAAACTTAAAGAAGATATTGCATGTGGAATAGTTGCTAACACAGCTTATGGTTTTTGGGAGCATAAAAGCTAGGTTCTTATGATAACCTCAGTCTTCTTACCAGTTCTCAAGAGATGGATGCCTATTTTGATATCTTTTATGGATGGTGGCTCAATAGAATATTACAGAGTTCATTTTATTACAACCTTTTAAACTATTGCTGCTCAAGCTTTGCAAAAGGGAATTGTTCTCAAAAACACTATGTTTGCAATTATATGTTCTTATTTTTGTTTTTTGACATCAATTATCTAATAGTTTATGATCTAGGTAATAGACTTTAGCAAAGCTCAAAGAGAAGGTTTTATTGAGGCAGTTACTAATCTCTTTTTATCAAATGAAGATCCTAAAAACAAAGAGGAGCTGAGAGATGCAGAAGAGAAATTGATTCAAGGCTGTAAAAAGCATTTCAGAAGGTCAATTACAAGGTATTCAAGGATCAGTAGTGTAGTTTCTATTTTTAGAAGGGACGAGTTTATTATTAAGGCACAAAAACTCATGGAAATCAAGTTATTGAATGAATTTCAAAGCATAGTTCAATGGATCCTGGACAAGTTCCCTAATACTACCAACTAGATAGAGTACTAGCTTCAAAAACCTTATACTCAGATGATTTTTCCCACTTATATGTCTATGGATTCTGAGCTATGGGAGGCATTGCCAACTATGACTAATGCTCAAGAATCTCTGCATTTTTAGCTATACCATACAGCTGGTCATGATAAGAGATTTTTTGAAGAACTGAAATCTCTCTATAGTTAGGCACTTTCTTTTGAAGATAATTACAAGGACAAGCAAAGTACAGTTTGATTTTCTCTTTTATAAAAATAAGACTGAGAAATATATCTTATAGTGGGTATTCTAACTTACTATAACAAGGCAAACCAATGGAAACAAGAGAGATCAAATATTTCAATATTACTTTCTACTCTAACTAAGCCTAGTTGTAAATCAAGATCTTTCAAACCCCAGACTCCAAGAAAGAAATTCATTAATAATGGTCATGGTCCTAACTCTATACAGAAATTAATTCCTAAAGACCCTAGCTCTCTACAAAAGAAGTCTAAAGTGTATTCAATTATAAAGAACACATTTGGAGAACCATGTTATCTATAGGAGCAAAATTTGTGTTGGCTTAACATATCTCTTAAGAAAGTTGTAGATACACTTCAAAACAACTCTGCTCTATCTAAAGTCTTTGAATACTTTCAGTACCATTTTATGAAAGATCATAACTCTGCTTGGTTTTCTCAAGAACATAATACTCTATAGTCCAATTTATATGCTTATCAAATCATAGAGAATGAATTTGGCTTTCAGTCATTATTTGTGAGTAATTTTTTTCTAAATAATAAAGATTATTGATGTTTTTTCATAGGGTTGGTTATAGAAAGAAATTGCTAAGAAAACAAAGCAAAAATAGATTAACAGCTCAACAGTCTTGTCTATATTCTTTGTTCCTATAATACTTAACATCTAATATTGTACTGGTGACAACAGAACTAGAGAAAAGCATATGGAGCTAACAAGAACACCTTTTATTGTCACAGATATATTTGCTTCTTCTGATGACCATTTATATTTCAATGGCAATTTTGAAGACTAATTCAAATATTGGGTTGGAATGAAAACTGAAACAAAGCTTTTTAATACAACTTGCTAAAGACAACACAACAATTCTCTTCTATGCTCTAGAATTCTGAGTGGTATCAATTCTCTGGTATTAAATCTACCACTTATTTTTGTTGTCAAGCTATTAGTTGGTAATGATAGAACTCCTTTAGACTTGAATATTTCTTAATATTTAGAGCCTTTAGGATCAGACCAGATCAAGAAATCAAAACTCATCTATGATCTTATAGATTTTGGATTTATGAATGAAGCCCAAAATCACTTTATAGTATACTATCAAGATGGAAGTATTACTGGAGTAACAACATATAATAGAATGCAAAACCATGGAAGAGCTGTTTAAGTTTCTAATCCCTATCTTTCAACACATTTTTCTGGTATCTCTCCTTTGTTACCTCCTGGTTATTTTTGACACAATGTTATCTATAGACTTTGTAGAGAAAGAAGAGCTCAAAGCTGCTTTTATAGACAATATATCAAGAAGTGTCAACAGAAGCTGGGAATCTTATTCTCAACCAGAAATCCTTTACTTATATCCAAAATCTCATATCGGGAAGATTTAAAGAAAATGCAACTAGAGTACCAAATATGGAAAATCAACTCAGTATCTACCAAGACTGATGAATATGTTTATTCTTCTTATATCTATATCTCTCCAGCCCTCTCTTTTCCCAAGAAAAAAGAAGAAAACATTGTAGATTTTATAACTCCTTCTCCATCATCACTATCTATTGACTCTCTTTTACACTTTCTCACTTTTGACAAGCATCCAACTTCTACAATACCAGTCAACTATCCTGTGAAAGGTCAGAATAGTTCTTTTACAAATGTACAGGATCTATAGAAGCAGAAAATTCAACCAAAAGTTGATTTAGAGATAAGTATATCAATTCTAAAATATTTGTATTCTGTACTTATTTTTAATTAGAAAGAACAAATAAAGGTTATTACAACTACTCAACCTTTACTTTCTAAACCAAGACCCATAAAAAAAAAGTCTCAAAAGATAACCTTTGAGAAGAGTCTTGAAAAGAATCTTGAAAAGTGGAAACATGATGAGATAATAGAAGTTGTTTCAAAAGGTGAACAAGTGCCTTATTATACCAAACTGCCTAAAGTGGTAGTTGAAATTCAAGTTCCACCACTATCTTCTACCAGATGGAACTTGAGAAAGAGAAAGGATCTAGTTAAATAGATATTGTATTTAATCTGATATATATGTATCAAGAAAATTGAAGTTGAAATGATTGATAATTTAAAGGTAAGTCATTTTCATTAACATAATGTCCAATCCATAGTCCTATTCTCTTTCCTAGTCCTTTATCTTGTCTTGAATAATCATTTGTGACAATAAATAAATAAGGCAGAGGATAAAATATTTTTTTCTCTTCACAAGTATGATTACTACAAATTTGAGTAATCAGTGACAATTCTTCAGAATAGTCAGTTAATATAACAATAAATATAGGTCTAATAACACACCTGGATGACAGCTTTTTTCTTTTTTCCCTTCTACCAATTTCCATCCATCTAAAACATGGCAAAATTTACATGAGCAAGTATAAAAATTACCAAGTGGTTTATGTAAATGATTAGACCATTTTAAGAAGCAAATACCCTTTTTTCCGTATTGAATAACCATAAGAGACTCTGTTCCAGCCCCAAGATCAGTATCAGCTAAAAGAAGACTTGGAAAAACAACAGGATTTTGAAGAACAAAAATATTTCAGATAAAGTTTATCAAAAATGAGTGACATGTTGTTGGATGAAATTCTTTATTAACAAAAGCCATTGTTAACCAGAAATGACTAATTGATAATAATTAGCTTTGACTTCTTTATTTTGAAAAAAACTCACAAGTTGGTAAATTAATATATTTGTTAGAGTAAGTTGATTTTCTGAAAAGGACCACTATAACAAACAAAAAAGAGAGATAATCAGCTATCTCTCTTCAAGTGCTCTATAACAGAAAATAGAAAGGTATAGAGAAAAAAACTAAAGAAGATAATTAAGTTAAAAAATTGTTTTGAATAAAATTTATGTACTTACATTCTAAGGTTAAAGTGAGCATACATTTGGTTTTGGTTGAATCCAGAACTCTCCTTCTGGGGTTGCATAGGTATATATAAAAGTAATAAATCAGTTGAATCTAAAAAAGACTTAGTAATTATAATGAAGTATTCAAAAAAAACACATTGTAAAAGTTGTTGGGGAAGTTCTTTCATTTGGGCTTTAAAAACCTCACTACTAAGATTTAGTTCTACTTCAATCAAGCTAATGCTAGTTGCTAAAGATCCTCTAGGAAAATAAGGCTTGATATGACCATAGACAAGACAAGATATACATGATGTTAGATCAAAGCCAGAAAGTCAGAAAACCAAGATACAAAGATTATCCATTAATATAAGAGAAAGTTGTGCTCTTGTAGGACTAGCATTTGAGACCATGAAAGACTACTAAAAAAAAAAAGGCTATTTTATATTATTAAAAGGAGAAAATTGAAGGATTTCAAGCATATATGATATAGTTGATGTTGAGTTGCTAGATTTGTTGACCAGTAATAAGGATAGGTAAAATCACCAAGTTCAATATTGGTAGGAACATAGCTAAGACATTCTGTACAAAAATTTTAGCTACAAGAGCAAATATATGCCCTAAGTTAGGCTTCTTGAGAATCTTGCTGATCTTCCAGTCACTTTTCAAGATAGAGACATTACAGTTTGCTAGATCTATGAATACAATCAATAAACTATATAGCTATAGACAAGAAAAAATACTCATATGAATAATTTATTACTTTAGTTAGAATCCTTACAATTAAGTTGCTGTCTCTTGCTTGTGGTTTTCTTTCTCTGTTTTGTAGCCCAGAGTATTCAATGTATTCATATCTGTATAAAAGGTAATTGATAAACAGCTATAGAAGAACATACTGAAAGAGTACTGACAATCCCTTGTTCTTTTTCAAGCTTAATCTTTCTTGCATCTTGCATTTTAGCTTTTGAATTTTATTCTTTTCTTTATATTTGTTTATTCTATCTCTTGGATGCCTCTTAGGTTTTTGAGTATTTTTTTGTGATAAAGTTGGAGACATAAGAAGTCAAAGTCAAAGAGAAGCCACATATGGCACTACTTTAAGTTAACAGTTTTAATTGATTATTTTTGTAATTATTATATAAGTATTCATAAGCTGAGTACTATGGTTAAAGTTAACTGCACTAGATTCTCAAATCCCCTTTAGAAAGTCAGTATACATGTCAGGAAAATTGCAGAATAGATATCAACTTCCAAAAGTGGGTATGAAGTGTTGAGGTCAGACAAGAACAATCACTTAACTTAACAATATTAGGTCAGCAAGAATGTACTCTACTGACAAAAGTTGGAAGTTGAGAGTCAAAAGTCTCTTTGTCATTAAACTACAGTGTAAAATGAGGAATTTATAAATACAATAATAGTAATTATACAATGAATTTGTAACAGCTCTACTCAATAGCAATATATCATGAGTCAAACCTATGGGTTTTCAATAGTAACTTGACTTGTGATGTATATATAACTTGCAGGCAAAAATGGGTCAGTAAATGAAATAAAATGAGAAAAGTATATATAAAGCATAAGAGTTGAAGTAGGAGCACAGGCATGTCCAGGGAGCACAGACAAGGCATTGTACAAGGGAGAATATGTGATGGGGATAAGATGAATGTCTTATGGAAAAAAATAGGTCAGTAAACAGATAAAAATAAGAAGAAGTAAGCAAACAATGTACTGGAAATTACACTTGGTGTAGAGGCAGGGCTATGTCCAGGGAAGATCAACAAGATATTGTACAGAGGAGGACACATAGTAGAGATGAGATAAATGTTCTAAGAAAAAAAAAGGTCAGTAAATAAATAAAAATCAAAATAAGATATACAAACAATGTACCAGGGACTCTACTTGAGATAGAGGTAGGGACATGTTCAGGGAGCATAAACAAGGCATTGTACAGGAAAGAATACATGATAGGGGTGAGACAAATATTCTATGAAAAAAAATAGGTTAATAAATAAGATCAAAGAAAAATAAAATAAGTAAATGATGTACCAAGAATTACACTTAAGGCAGGGGCAGGAGCATGTCCAGGGAGTACAGACAAGGCATTATATAGGGGAGGACACATAGTGGAGATGAAACGAACATCTTATGAAAAAAAATAGATTAGTGAATAAATAAAAATAAAATAAGAAATTGGGCATGATATAATGATTAGTCATATCATCTTATATATCAGAAAACAAAACCAGCATACTATTGTACCAGTCCTTTGAGACCTTCTTACTGAGCACTTGTATCTGCCACTCTGCTAACCATTATTCAGTACCCAGGACTATTATAACATAGGTGTTATGAGAGCCTCGAGTAGGAAAAGACGTCCCACACATTCTGAACACTCAGTCTAAAATCCCCAAGCATACAATAGAGTAAAGACAGAAGCTGAATAGGGACTTAAGTAAACCAAGTCATGTGACAAGGTCAGGTGACCATAGAACATTCTGGAAAGGACATGTGACCATGGGACTCTAGGGTACAGCCACTGTAGTAGTAGTATAAATAAGGCTGCAATCCAACGAAGAACTC
>Ga0153981_1000181_pt1 | contig 17981 bp, 18 predicted proteins | sample TSGA065MetaG_FD_104714 | JGI IMG/M metagenome (GOLD analysis project Ga0153981, IMG submission 104714) | Attine ant fungus gardens microbial communities from Georgia, USA - TSGA065 MetaG | ecosystem: Host-associated > Fungi > Mycelium > Unclassified | place: USA: Georgia, Magnolia Springs State...
AGGCGCGTGAAACCTTTATGTCGATTCTGCGCCACCCCGGCGCCGTCTCGCGAGCGCTGGTGCCAATGCATCGCCACAGCGTTCTCTGGGCTTATATGCCGCAGTGGGGGCAAATCGTCGGACAGATGCAGTTTGACCTTTTCCACGCCTATACAGTTGATGAACACACCATTCGCGTTCTGCAAAAATTAGAAAGCTTCGCCCATGAAGAAACGCGGCCAAAACATCCGTTGTGCGTGGAATTGTATCCGCGCCTGCCGCAGCCTGAATTGCTGCTGATCGCTGCCCTCTTCCACGATATCGCCAAAGGACGCGGCGGCGACCATTCCATTCTCGGCGCGCAGGACGTACTGGAGTTTGCCGAACTTCACGGCCTGAACTCGCGCGAAACACAACTCGTCTCGTGGCTGGTGCGCTGCCATCTGCTGATGTCAGTCACCGCGCAGCGCCGCGATATTCAGGATCCCAATGAAATCCAGCAATTCGCCGCCGAGATGCAGAGCGAGGTGCGTCTGCGTTATCTGGTCAGCCTGACGGTTGCCGATATCTGCGCGACCAACGAAACGCTGTGGAACAGCTGGAAACAGAGCCTGATACGCGAGCTGTATTTCGCCACCGAAAAACAGCTGCGCCGCGGCATGCAAAATACACCGGATCTGCGCGAGCGCGTGCGTCATCACCGCTTGCAGGCGCTGGCGTTGCTGCGTATGGATAATATCGATGAGGAAGCGCTGCACCGTATCTGGAGCCGCTGCCGCGCCGATTACTTCCTTCGCCATTCACCGAATCAGCTCGCGTGGCACGCCAGACATTTGCTTGAGCATGACTCTTCCAAACCTCTGGTGTTAGTCAGCCGTCAGGCCACGCGTGGCGGCACAGAGATATTCATCTGGAGCGCTGACCGCCCGTATCTGTTCGCCACGGTAGCCGGTGAGCTGGACAGACGTAACCTGAGCATCCACGACGCCCAGATTTTCACTAACCGCGACGGCATGGCGATGGACACCTTTATCGTGCTGGAACCGGACGGCAGCCCGCTGGCGCAGGACCGGCACGAAGCCATCCGTTATGCGCTGGAACAATCGATGACGCAGGCTTATCAGCCGCCGCGTGCGCGACGTCCGTCACCGAAACTGCGCCATTTCAGCGTGCAGACCGAAGTCAGCTTCCTGCCGACACATACCGACCGCAGGACGTATATGGAACTGGTCGCGCTCGATCAGCCGGGTCTGCTGGCACGCGTCGGCGAAGTCTTCTCGGATCTGGGGCTTTCGTTACATGGCGCAAGGATTTCGACCATCGGCGAGCGCGTAGAAGACTTATTTATTCTGGCCAATGGCGAGCGCCGCGCGCTGGATAAACAAACTCGCAAGGAAATCACACGCCGATTAACCGAGGCACTCAACCCGGGCGATAAAATGTGATACAAGTACCATTATCTTTTAAAACCAATTCAGGAAAGAGAACAGGATGCAGCAACTACAAACCGTTATTGAACAAGCCTTCGAACGCCGTGCGGACATCACCCCGGCAAACGTTGACAGCGTAACGCGCGACGCCGTGAACCAGGTCATCAACAAAATCGACAGCGGCGAATTGCGCGTTGCCGAGAAGATTGATGGCGAATGGGTAACGCATCAGTGGCTGAAGAAAGCGGTGCTGCTGTCCTTCAGAATCAACGACAACCAGGTTATGGAAGGTGGCGAAAGCCGTTACTTCGACAAAGTCCCGATGAAATTCGCAGACTACGACGAAGCCCGTTTCCAGCGTGAAGGTTTCCGCGTAGTGCCACCGGCGGCAGTCCGTAAAGGCGCGTTCATCGCCCGTAACACGGTACTGATGCCTTCTTACGTCAACATCGGCGCATACGTTGATGAAGGCACCATGGTTGATACCTGGGCGACTGTCGGTTCTTGCGCGCAGATCGGCAAAAACGTTCACCTGTCCGGCGGCGTTGGCATCGGTGGCGTTCTGGAGCCACTTCAAGCTAACCCGACCATCATCGAAGACAACTGCTTCATCGGCGCGCGTTCAGAAATCGTTGAAGGCGTGATTGTTGAAGAAGGCTCTGTGATTTCCATGGGCGTTTACATCGGCCAGAGCACCAAAATTTACGACCGTGAAACCGGCGAAGTATTCTACGGCCGCGTACCTGCAGGTTCCGTCGTGGTTTCCGGCAACCTGCCTTCTAAAGACGGTAAATACAGCCTGTACTGCGCCGTTATCGTGAAGAAAGTGGATGCGAAAACTCTGGGCAAAACAGGCCTGAATGAGTTACTGCGCACCATCGAGTAAAATTAAATAGCGGGTAATTCAAAAAGATTACCCGCTATTTTTTTATCTTGCAGATGGCGAATTGTGTCATCAGTCAACGATTCGGACCGCTGTTTGGTTCATTATGATCAACAGATATTCTCCTAAACGAAGGTGGCGCTATGTATGACAATCTGAAAAGCCTGGGCATTAATAATCCCGACGATATTGATCGTTACAGCCTGCGTCAGGAGGCCAATAACGATATTCTGAAGATCTATTTCCGCAGAGACAAAGGCGAATTTTTTGCTAAAAGCGTGAAATTCAAATACCCACGTCAGCGCAAAACGATCGTGGCCGATAATGCGGGTCAGGGATATAAAGAAATTCATGAAATCAGCCCGAATCTGCGTTATGTCATTGATGAGCTGGATCAAATTTGTCAGCGCGATCAGGTCGAAGTGGATCTGAAACGTAAAATTCTTGATGACCTTCGTCACCTTGAATCCGTTGTGGCAAATAAAATTTCTGAGATTGAATCCGATCTGGAAAAACTAACTAACGGCCGCTGATTAATCACAATCCGAACCGCCATAAAGCAAAAAGGTCAGGTTTTAAACCTGACCTTTTTTATTACCTTGCGCGGCGCCTGACTGACTTATTTTCAGCAATAACTTATTTCAGCAGCTGGCCCCATTTTTCGGCCCACGGAATTGCCACGGTTTCCGGCTCAGCCGTTTCCATCGCGTCAACTTCCAGCATTTCGCCAATCCGGGAAGCGCCCTGCTCTTGCAATAAATCATCCAGCTTATGACCGCCGCCACAGAAATGATCGTAGCTGCTGTCGCCCAGCGCAATCATGCCATAACGAAGCTCTGGCTGATAACCGACGGTATCTCGAATCGCGGCATAAAGCGGCGCGATGCTGTCGGGCAAATCGCCCTGACCGGTCGTCGACGTCACCACCAGCACAAAATGATGGCGGTAATACTGCCAGGCTTCCAGTGTGCCTTCTTCAAACAGTTTGACGTCATGCCCCTGGCTTTTGAGCACGGTTTCCGCTTCTTCCGCTACCAGTAACGCATTGCCGTAAACCGTCCCGACAAAAATTCCGACTTCAGCCATGAGCTTCACTCCTGTATGATCTTAACGTCTTAAATTTGTGCACTATCCTGACCGTAAGCGGGGTCAAACTCAACCCTTTCAAGCCCGGGGACTTTTCCCTGCCAGCCGAACTGCTTCACGACATTTTGCCAGCGATGATCCCAGCGAGCCTGCAAGCTGAGCAACTCACCCGTCACCGGATGTGGCAGCTGCATATGGCTGGCATGGAGCATCAAACCGGAACAGCCGAAATGCTCGGTCATACCGCGATTCTGCTTTAAATCGCCGTGTGCGCTGTCGCCGATGATCGGATGACGTAAATGCGACATATGACGGCGAAGCTGATGCTTGCGACCGGTTTCCGGCATGAGTTCCACCAGACTGTATCGGGCTGTATTGTAACGCCCGACGGCGACCGGCATTTCTACCTGCGCGAGCGAACGGTAATGGGTCACTGCGGGTTGCGGCGCTTTATCCGGATTCGTAAACTTATCGGCAATTTTATCCAGTTCTTCTGTCAGCGCGTAATCAAGCGTTCCGTCTTCAGTGACATAGCCGCGAACCACGGCGTGGTACACCTTGCTCATCTGCTGATTTTCAAACTGCTGAGACAATAGCCGCGCCACATCGCTCGACAGCGCCAGCAGCAAAACGCCCGACGTCGGCTTATCCAGACGATGAACGGTAAAAACATGCTGACCAATCTGATCGCGTAATGTTTGCATCACAAACACTGTTTCATGTCGGTCCAGCCAACTGCGATGAACCAGCATACCCGCAGGTTTATTCACTGCGACCAGATGTTCGTCCTGATACAAAATTTCCAGCATGTTAGTCTTCTATATTGAGCAAGTCGTCGAGGCGTTGCAGCTGGTTCAGCAACAGAGCTGCTTCAGGCATCGCTTCTTCAAAATAGGGGGTGATGGCAAAACGGGTAGGCAGCGGGGCTTCAGCGGCCAGCAACGCGTACATGCGTGGGATCAAAACCCATTGCAACCACTGATCGGCGGACATGGTATCCACCGAAAATGGCTCTTTGCTTTCAAAAGCTTCTGGTTCCGGCGGCGTGGCATGCCATAGCTTATCGTTGCGCATCGCCTGTTCGATATCTTCTAAAATCTCGCGAACCTGTTTTTCTGTATTCATGGTTACTCTCTTCGTTCATGGCCCGGGCAGCTTCTGCCGGGGGCGCAAAGCATAACATTGAAGGCTGGATGCCCCAACCTTCTGCATCGTATCCAAATTATCAATCAATCTATAAGTTTTTCATGGTGGCGGTAAAAGCCCGATACGGGCAAACTACCGCCACTTTTTTCTTCACAGATGTGTCAACATGTCCTCACAACATCCGCAAAAAACACACGCTACGCCAGCCAAAGCCATGCTGGCTTCCGTCACGGGTTACGCCATGGACGGCTTCGATTTATTGATCCTTGGTTTCATGCTGCCCGCCATCGCCAGTGAATTCGGGTTAACATCATCACAAAGTGGCTCGCTGGTCACCTGGACGCTGATTGGTGCCGTTCTCGGCGGCGTCATTTTCGGCCCGATAAGTGACCGCTTTGGCCGAATCCGCGTTCTGACGTTTACCATTCTGATGTTCTCCGTCTTCACCGGCCTGTGCGCTTTTGCACAAGGTTACTGGGATTTGCTCATTTACCGCACGCTGGCAGGCGTGGGCCTGGGCGGCGAATTTGGTATTGGTATGGCGTTAATTGCCGAGGCGTGGCCGGTTGAAAAACGTAACCGCGCATCGGCGTATGTCGGGATGGGCTGGCAGTTGGGCGTGTTACTTGCCGCCTTCCTGACACCGATGTTGCTCGGCATTATCGGCTGGCGCGGGATGTTCCTTGTAGGCCTGCTACCGGCGCTGGCTTCTTTCCTGATCCGCCGCACAATGGGCGAACCAGAAGCCTTCGTCAAAAACACGGCCACTGATAACAAGGGGTCGCTGCTGAGCCGCATCAGATTATTGTTTCGTGACAAAGCCACCACCAAAGCCAGCCTCGGCATTCTGATCCTCTGCTCCGTGCAGAATTTTGGCTATTACGGGCTGATGATCTGGATGCCCAGCTATCTGTCGAAAAACTTCGGTTTCTCCCTGACAAAATCCGGTTTATGGACTGCGGTAACGGTGGTGGGGATGACGTTTGGGATCTGGCTGTTCGGCGTATTGTCGGACCGTTTCCCGCGCTGGAAAATCTTCCTGATTTATCAGATTGGCGCGGTCATCATGGTAGTGTGTTACGCGCAGCTTTCTGACCCGACGCTGATGCTGTTTGCCGGCGCGGTGATGGGCATGTTCGTGAACGGGATGATTGGCGGCTACGGCGGACTGATTTCTGATTTGTATCCGGTACGCGTCAGGGCGACGGCACAGAATTTGCTGTTCAATCTGGGGCGCGGTGTGGGCGGTTTTGGCCCGCTGGTGATCGGCCTGCTGGTTTCGCAGGTTTCCTTTACCGCCGCCATTAGCCTGTTGGCCGCCATTTACCTGCTGGATATTTTCGCCACGCTTTTCCTGCTGCCTAAAAAGCAAGGGCAGGATGATGTGCTGGGTGCGATTGGCTGACAAAAACAGATGCTCCTGTTCAATCAGGAGCGTCTTATAACGAGTGGGTTTAAGGCGCGTGAATTTGTAGCGAAAAAACAAAAAGTTGGGGGCACTGTTTTCACAGTGCCCCCGGTTCGTTTTATAGCAATCCAGCTACATTAGTGCTCCCTGCTCAATCCTTGAAAACTTTTCCTGCGGTTATCCTAACCGGCTGTCCTTCGCATCGTCCTACTTTCATCCTGACGGGCTATCCTAAGTCATCCTGACTATAATCCCTTGGTCATCTGTGACCCGCTCAGCTTCCTTTGTGAGCTCTCTTCTCCGTCCTGGAGGTGTCCCTGGTTTCGTCCTGAAACATCCTGGCATAATCCGATGCCGTCCTGACTCTTCCTGAGCCGTCCCCTGCTTTATGAATCAGCCATCATCCTGATGTTCTGTTTCATGCTTCCTTGGTGCACGACTAGAATCGTCGATTTCGACCTTGGGAGCAAGACAGTGTGTAAGCCAAAACCAGGGAATGTGAGCCGTCTTACAGGTGGAGAAAACATTATCCATTTGAAATAAAAGAGTTTATTAAATAAAGAGGGAGAGTAATTAAGTCAAATTAGCGAGATCTCTTACAGTCTTTGTGAGAGATCTCTCACACGCTTGTGAGCCATTTGAGCTCTGCGGGAATGGGGGGTTCAGAACAACATCAGGCGGGGTAAACAGCGGTCAGCATTGTAAGGAATTCTGGCAGCGAAGGCGAGAGTATCGTTCTTTTTTTGCTGCCGAACTGTTCCAGAACAACATTTCCGGTCACATTGCACAAAGAAACCATATCCAGCTCGGAATCCGTGGTGGCCAGAAAAACCGTCGGCGTCAGTTTCAGGCGTTTTTGTGTCACCAGATGGCCAATCAGATTCTCCTGCAAACGGGTAAAATCTTCAGGGCTCCAGACCTGAAGCAGGGTCATCGCATTACCCTGCCAGCTGGCCGTCATATCACCAGCGAACTGCGTGGTGTAAAACGCGTGTGCTTCCGGTCGCAACTGCAATTCCATCGCACGTTCCACATTTTCCAGCGTGGCCGCCGGGCTGAAAACCTGAGTCAGCCAGTAAACAACGTCATCATCGGTTTTCACCACACAAGGGGAATCGACGCCGAACAGCGCTTCGCTGGACGGCGGCATACCTGTCTCCTGCTGCCAGACATCGACATAACGCTGAGTAAATTCACGCAATGCTACAGATACTTCAGACTCCATAATTCTCTCATCTTCCGGTAAGGCTGGGTTAAACTGGTGGCTATTCCCTATTGTACCTATCTCTAAGCAAGGTGACAGCATGTCCTCTTATCAGGATAACCCCGCACTGGCGCAACTGACGCTGGGCAAAAGCACGGCTTACGTCGATCACTACGACGCTTCTTTATTACAGGCGGTTCCACGCAGCATGAACCGCGAACCGCTGGGCCTGTTCCCTGACAACCTGCCGTTCCAGGGCGCGGATATCTGGACGCTGTACGAACTGTCGTGGCTCAACGCCAAAGGGTTGCCACAGGTGGCCGTCGGTGAAATCAGCCTGAAAGCCGACAGCCAGAATCTGATCGAGTCCAAAAGCTTTAAGCTCTACCTCAACAGCTTCAACCAGACCGTGTTCCCGGACTGGCAGGCGGTACAGGAAACTTTAACGCGGGATTTAGGCGCCTGTGCTCAGGGCGACGTCACCGTCACCGTCAGCCGTTTGTCCGACATCGAAGGCTCGCCGGTCGGACACTTTGCAGGTATCTGCATTGACGACCAGGACATTGAAATCGACAGCTATGAATTCAGCACGGACTACCTTGCTGAATCCGCCGGTGAAGAAATTGTCGAAGAATCGCTGGTCAGCCACCTGCTGAAATCTAACTGCCTGATCACCCATCAGCCAGACTGGGGCTCCGTGCAAATCCAGTATCGCGGCCCGAAAATTGATCGCGAAGCGCTGCTGCGCTACCTGGTTTCATTCCGCCATCACAATGAATTCCATGAACAATGCGTCGAACGCATCTTTAATGACATCCTGCGTTTCTGTCAGCCAGAAAAGCTGGCCGTCTACGCCCGCTATACCCGACGCGGCGGTCTGGATATCAATCCGTGGAGATCTAACTTCCCGTTTGAACCTGCAACGGCGAGGCTTGTCAGACAATAATGCGGGGCATTGCTCAAGAACTGAGCTAACGCTCTGTCAGCATTGGTAAAAGCCTGATGACAAGGTTACTGTTAATTCAGAGAGAGATTCCGGGGACAGCGTATCCGGCGTTCTCTTTGCTATCAGGCTAGTGTTTTTGTTTGTCTTCCGCGATGCGACGCAAAAAACGTGATCCGAAAAATCATGCGTAGCGGGACTCAGCAGAAACATTCACAGCACCATTTGGTGTCAAGGAGCAACTTTGATTACACATATCAGCCCGTTGGGCTCAATGGATTTGTTGTCGCAGTTGGAAGTCGACATGCTCAAGCGAACCGCGAGCAGCGACTTATACCGTCTTTTCCGCAACTGTTCACTGGCCGTTCTCAACAGCGGCAGTCAGACTGACAGCAGTAAAGAACTCCTCGAACGTTTCGAAAGTTTTGATATCAACGTGCTGCGCAGAGAGCGCGGCGTGAAACTTGAACTGGTGAATCCACCGGAAGATGCCTTCGTCGATGGCCGGATAATCCGTTCATTGCAGGCTAACCTGTTCGCCGTCCTGCGCGACATCCTGTTCGTTAATGCCCAGATTTCCAGCAATTCGCGCTTTGAGAATTTCAACAGCGGGAATTCAGCCCATCTCACCAACATGGTGTTCTCTATTTTACGCAACGCCCGCGCGCTCCATCTGGATGAAGATCCGAACATGGTGGTGTGCTGGGGCGGTCATTCAATTAATGAAAACGAATACCAGTATGCCCGCAACGTCGGCAGCCAGCTGGGCTTGCGTGAACTGAACATTTGTACCGGCTGTGGTCCGGGTGCGATGGAAGCACCGATGAAAGGTGCGGCCGTCGGCCACGCGCAGCAGCGTTATAAAGCCGGTCGTTTTATCGGGATGACCGAGCCTTCTATCATCGCGGCTGAGCCACCGAATCCGCTGGTCAATGAACTGATCATTATGCCGGATATCGAAAAACGGCTGGAAGCTTTCGTGCGTATCGCTCACGGGATCATTATCTTCCCGGGCGGCGTAGGCACGGCGGAAGAACTGTTGTATCTGCTGGGTATTTTGATGGATCCGGAAAACAGCGATCAGGTTCTGCCACTGATCCTGACCGGGCCGAAAGAAAGCGCGGATTACTTCCTCGTTCTGGATGCCTTTATCAAAGACACGCTGGGCGAAGAAGCCGCTAAGTTCTACACCATCATCGTTGACGATCCGACCGAAGTCGCGCGTCAGATGAAACGCGCCATGCCGCTGGTGAAAGAAAACCGCCGAAATAGTGGGGATGCTTACAGCTTCAACTGGTCAATTCGTATTGCGCCGGACCTGCAACATCCGTTTGAGCCAAATCACGAAAACATGGCGAACCTGAATCTGTATCCGAACCAGCCACCACAGGAACTGGCCGCCGCACTGCGTCGCGCCTTCTCCGGGATTGTGGCCGGTAACGTGAAAGAATTCGGTATTCACGCTATCGAAAAGCACGGGCGTTTCAAGCTGCATGGCGATCCGGCATTGATGAAAAAAATGGACAGTCTGTTGCAGGGCTTTGTCGCACAGCACCGCATGAAATTGCCGGGCAGCGCGTACATTCCTTGCTATGAAATTTGCGCCTGACACCATTCAGGCTGCATTTCTGAAACAGTTCCCGGAGCGACGTAAGTCGCTCTGATTTTATGGATTTTGATGACCTGCTTATGGCAATACACCTGCTGATTATTGATGCCCTCAACCTGATCCGCCGCATTCACGCAGTCCAGGGTTCTCCTTGTCTTCTCACCTGCCAAAATGCCGCCAGACAACTCGTTCAGCACACACAGGCGACGCATGCCGTTGCGGTTTTCGATGAAGACGATCGCGCCGACAGCTGGCGTCATCAAAGTCTGCCGGATTACAAAGCCGGACGTTCCCCGATGCCGGACAACCTGTTTGCGGAGATGCCGGAACTGAAAGCGGGTTTTACCGCGATGGGCATCACCTGCTGGCATTCCGCCGGAAATGAGGCGGACGATCTGGCGGCCACACTGGCGGCAAAAGTCTCTTCCGGCGGACATCAGGTCACGATTGTGTCAACGGACAAAGGTTACTGCCAGTTGCTGGCGCCGAACGTGCAAATCCGCGATTACTTCCAGAAACGCTGGCTGGACATGCCTTTCGTGCGCGAAACCTTTGGCGTTTTACCGCAGCAGCTTACCGATTACTGGGGGCTGGCGGGGATCAGCAGCAGTAAAATTCCGGGTGTGCCGGGAATTGGGCCGAAAACAGCGGTGACATTGCTGACGCAGACCGGTTCGCTGGACGAGCTTTACCAAAATCTGGAAGGTGTTCCGGAGAAATGGCGCAAAAAGCTGGAAGAACACCGCGAGCTGGCTTATGCCTGTAAACGGGTTTCCACGCTGCAAACCGATATCGCGCTGGATGGCAATTTACAGCAACTGCGCTTACCCTGAATTTTGCATTAAAAAAGGCGCTCTCCGAAGAGAAGCGCCTCATTAACAGACTGAATGTTCGAAAGTATCAGCGGTCCCGCTCGTCGCGACGCCCACCAATTGCCGACCAGAAACGGCGGATGTGCACGGTCACTTCTTCGCGGTCATGATAAAGCTGCTTGGCAAAGATCTCCGCGTTCACGCCGTTTTCCTTCAGGCGCTCATCAATGCGTTCAAGAATGTTAGACACTTCCTCATAACGCTTCTTCATCGGCAACTTCAGGTTGAAAATCGCCTCGCGACACCAGCCGTTCACCAGCCAGTCGCACATCAGCGCGGCTACTTTCGCCGGTTTTTCTACCATATCGCAAACCAGCCAGTAGTTTTTGGTACTGGTGGATTTGTAGCGGAAACCATCTTCACGTAAGTGGATGACCTGACCGGTTTCCATCAGGCTCGGTGCCATAGGGCCGTTATCAATCGCCGTCACCATCATGCTGCGCTGGGTCAGCTGATACGTCCAGCCGCCCGGGCACGCGCCCAGATCGACCGCATACATCCCGCTCGCCAGACGCTCATCCCACTCGTCGGCCGGAATAAACACGTGAAACGCTTCTTCCAGTTTCAGCGTTGAACGGCTCGGCGCTTCGGACGGGAACTTCAGGCGCGGAATACCCATGTAGAACGGGGAATTGTTATTGCTGTAGGAATAGCCTACATAGCAGCAACCTGGCGCGATAAAGAACACGTGAACGACCGGGCGCAGGGCATTTTCTTTCTTACCCAACACGCGGCACTCGCGCATCGCAGAACGCAGCGGAACAGTCAGCTTACGGCAGAACTTGGTCAGCTCTTTGCTTTCGTTGGTGTCAGGCACTTCAACGCGCAGTTCGCCACCGTTGGTAATGACGTTCTGCACCATACCGACGATCGGCGAAACGCGATCCTCCGGCGGTAAATCTTTCAGGAGTTCGCCAACGACAATCAGCTGACGGGCAAAAATCAGCTCGCGGAAAGGCAGATTTTTTGCAATACGGTCAGCGTCATCCGGCTGATAACATTCAAACAGCACATAACCGCTGTTTTCTTTTACGCGGGCAAAACCGAAGATTTCCATCTTCGCGGCTTTGTCGGTAATTTCTGCTGCGCATTCTTTTTCAAAACCCTGACGGCAGTAGAGAGCAACTTTATTCATGGCGTTCGGCCTTTTTCTTCAGGCGCAGTGCGCCGATCAACAACAAAATCCAACCGACCAGAAATAAGGTACCGCCAATCGGAGTTACAAAAACGAATAACCGGAGATGAGACAGCGCCAGGCAATAAAGGCTGCCGCTGAATAAAACGGTTCCCAGCGCTAAAAAGGCGCTGCTCCAGTAGAACCACACATTACGCTGGCGCTGCATCGCAACACCTAAAATCATCACCGCCAGCGTGTGAATACTTTGATACGTTAAGCCGGTATGGATCCATGCCATTTCCGCCTCGCCGAGCGACTGGCTCAGGACGTGTGCGCCGAATGCGCCAAAAGCGACATAAACAAAACCGCTGATCGCGGCAAAGATCAACATTGAACGACTGGTCATTATGCGTTACCTGTTATCGTTGTTTGCTGATAAAGCCGCGAATTATCAGCTTTGTCAGCCTGTTCAGGAAAACCTTCCCCAGACTCAGGCATCACGCCTGATCGAAACGAAAACGCAGTTTTTCCTGCTCGCTGGCAGCGCGGGCGAGGATCCACTGACGAAAGGCGGCTATTTTACCCAGTTCTGCCTGACTGTCATGACAAACCAGATAAAAAGCATTTTTACTGATTAAAACTTCACTGAACGGACACACGAGACGTCCGGCCTCAATTTCCGTCTGCGCCATCACATTATTCACCAGCGCAATTCCCTGCCCGTGAACCGCCGCCTGAACGACCATCGCACTGTGGCTGAAAATTGGCCCCTGCTGAACATTTACCTGCTGCAATCCCAGCTGTTTGGTGTAGGCCAGCCAGTCACGGCGCGAGGCATCGTGCAATAACGTGTGATGACTCAAATCTGCCGGTTCTTTCAGCGGATTATCGCTCATCAGCAAAGACGGAGAACAAACAGGGAGTAAATATTCGGCATATAAACGTTCTGCCCGCAGACCCGGCCAGTTGCCGCGCCCGTGGAAAATCGCCACGTCCACGTCATCGGATAATTTGTCCTCTTCGCGGTCCACAGCCTGGATACGCACATCAATGCCCGGATAAGCTGAGTTAAAGCCAGACAATCTCGGCACCAGCCATTGAATCGCAAAGCTTGGCGGCAAACTGACGGTCAGCGCGCCTTTCGCGCTGCGCGCCTGAAGTTTGCGTGTGGCCTCATTCAGGGCCGAGAATATTTCTTTGATATCCAGATAATAACTCTGCCCTTCTTCGGTCAGTAACAATGACCGGTTGCGCCGGCGAAACAGTTTTAGCCCTAAAAAGTCCTCAAGTGACTTAATCTGGTGGCTAACGGCGGCCTGTGTGACGAACAATTCCTCAGCCGCTTTAGTAAAACTAAGGTGGCGCGCTGCGGCATCAAACACCCGCAGAGAATTAAGAGGCGGTAAACGTTTTGACATAGAATGGATACTTCTTATTCGCCGGTAAGCGGAGCGCCTGTCCGTGGGTTTTGATATTAGTTTTTTTAATCCGAGACATTATAATTTGTCCGTTGAGGATGTACAGGCAAAAACCTATAGTGGCGCCACTTCCTGAGCCGGAACGAAAAGTAGATTGGTATGAGGATGCTGAAATACTTTTGGCTTGTGGTTGTGATGTTGTGTTTGCAATTGTCTGGCAATCCGGACACGTAGCTTGAATGCTACAAACTTTTCACTTCCTGTACATTACCCTGTCTGTCCAAAGTGATTTTTCAGCACCGCAATTTGCGGTGCTTTTTTTTGCCCAAATTTCACCGCAGGCCACGTTTTGTGCTGCGCATAATGTGACAAAACCGGCCACGTCGCAAGAGGGGCCGGTTTTGCCATAAAGCATCTGAGTGAGTGCCCGTCAGGGTCTCACCGGAGGGATCAGTTCCCTTCTGCCATTTCTTTGACTTCAGATTTATTGATCTGCTGCTTGTTGCCATACGCATCGGTATAACTGATCATACCGGTATCACTGTCGGTGCTTGGTTTGCCTTCAGCAACAATGGTCCGGCCATCGTTGGTGTGCATCACATAATTGCTTGAACAGGCGGCAAGTGTTGTTGTCAGCAGTGCGGCTGAAATTACGGCGGCGATCTTCTTCATCATAGACTCCTTGCAGATTAAAATGCTTTAAAATCCTGGGAAAACCCCAGGCTAATGCTTCTAGTCATCGTAATTCAGCATAACAAACCTCTGATAAATTTCCAGGTAACCATTCCTAAAATGAATAAGTGGCTTGTGTAACAGATAAATCTGTACTTTTTCATTCAGGCCGAAGGATCTGATTTCGTATGAAAGACTTTAAACCTGCTGATTTTCGTCAACAATTTCCCGCGCTGTCACAAGGGCAATGCTATCTCGACAGCGCTGCGACGGCGCTCCGGCCTCAGGCGGTAATTGACGCAACCCTGAATTTTTATACTCAGGAAGGCGCGACGGTTCACCGCAGCCAGCACCGCGCAGCGCAAACGCTGACAGAAGAATATGAGCAGGCCAGAACACGGGTTGCTCAGTGGATTAACGCGCCCCGCTCAGAAAATATTATCTGGACGCGCGGCACGACGGAGTCCGTCAATCTGGTTTCGCAAGGCTGGCTGCGCCCGCAATTACAACCGGGCGATGAGATTATTGTCAGCCAGGCTGAGCATCATGCAAACCTGATCCCGTGGCTGATTGTGGCGCAACAATGCCAGGCGCGCGTCGTCACGCTGCCTGTTGATGAGCAGGGTTTGCAGGATATCTCCGCTCTTCCGACCATTCTGAATTCCAAAAGCCGCCTGCTGGCATTGGGGCAGATGTCGAATGTCACCGGAGGGGTGCCGGATCTGGCACGCGCTGTCGAACTTGCCCATGCCAACGGAACGCCGGTCTTTATTGATGGTGCGCAGGGCGCAGTGCATTGTCCGGCTGACATGCAGGCTCTGGACATTGATTTCTATGCTTTCTCCGGCCACAAACTCTACGGCCCGACAGGCATTGGCGTGCTCTATGGCAAAACGGCGCTGCTGGAAAATATGCAGCCGTGGCAAGGTGGCGGAAAAATGCTGACACAGGCATCGATGACCGGTTTTACGCCTCAGACCGTTCCGCATCGTTTCGAAGCTGGCACGCCGAATATTGCAGGCGTTATCGGCCTGTCAGCGGCGCTGAAATGGCTGGAAACTGTCGATATGCCAGCCGCCGAAATTTATGCACAGCACCTCACGACGCTCGCAGAGCAACAGCTTGCAGAACTTGCAGGTTTCCGCAGCTTCCGTTCGCAAAACTCATCGATTTTATCTTTTGATATCGCCGGTGTGCACCACAGCGATCTGGTGACACTGCTGGCCGAACAGGGGATCGCACTTCGCGCAGGACAGCATTGCGCGCAGCCGTTAATGGAGGCGATGGGCATCAGCGGAACATTGCGTGCCTCATTTGCACCGTATAATAACGAAAACGACGTGTCGCGGCTGGTCGCGGCGGTAAAATACGCCCTGACGCTGTTAGCAGATTAATTTACACCGAGGAAAGCCATGTTAGCCCCACACCCTTTCGGGCATGAAATCACTGAAACGTCCCTGACGGAAAAATTTGCTTCATTCCGTCAGTGGGAAGATCGGTACCGCCAGTTAATTCTGCTCGCGAAATCCCTGCCGCCGCTCGATGTTTCGCTCAAAACACCTGAAAATGAATTATCAGGCTGCGAAAACCGCGTCTGGCTGGGTGCCGAAAAGGCAGAAAACGGAACAATGCATTTCTATGGCGACAGCGAAGGACGGATCGTGAAAGGGTTGCTGGCCGTATTACTGACGGCCGTCGAAGGCAAAACGCCAGCGGAAATCCTGAAGCGGGATCCGCTGGCGCTGTTTGACGTATTAGGTTTGCGCGAACAACTGAGCACCAGCCGTTCCAGCGGGCTGAATGCGCTGGCAGAAGGCGTAACCGCCCTCGCCCGTCAGGCCGCCTGAGCCTGACGCTGAGCTTTCGCCATCATCTTTTTAAGGACATGGGAAACCGCGACAAAACCAAATGTGGCGGTAACCATGGTCGCCGCACCAAATCCGGAAGCACAATCCATACGTTTCGGCCCTTCCGCCGTCGCGCGTGACGTACATACCGACCCATCCGCCTGCGGGTACATCAGCGGTTCGCTGGAAAATACGCAATCAATGCCCAGCTTCCCTTTGCTGTTTTTCATGACATTAAAATCATTTTTCAGACGTTCGCGCAGTTTCGCCGCCAGCGGATCCTGAATGGTTTTTGCCAGATCGACGACGGCAATTTGCGTCGGATCAATCTGCCCACCGGCACCGCCCGTTGTGACGACAGGGATTTTAAAGCGGCGGCAGTACGCCAGCAAAGCCGCTTTCGGACGCACGCTGTCGATAGCATCAATGACGTAGCTGAAACCTCTGTCGAGCATTTCAGCGACATTGTCGGGTGTAATGAAATCGTCGATGCAGGTCACATTGCACTCCGGATTAATCGCCAGAATACGCTGCGCCATAATCTCAGTCTTCGCCTGCCCGACGTTTTCCCGTAATGCATGAATCTGCCGGTTGGTATTCGTGACGCACACATCATCCATATCAATCAGCGTGATAGCGCCAATGCCGGTTCTCGCCAGCGCTTCCGCCGCCCAGGAACCGACGCCGCCAATACCGATCACACAGACGTGCGCCTGCGAGAAAAGCTCCAGCGCCTGCTGACCATAAAGGCGAGCAGTACCGCCAAAGCGTTGCTGATAAGCGTCGGAGTATGTTGCTGTCATGAACGAAAAACCTCAGTGCGTCTGAAAACTTAATTTGATTGTGAATAAGCGGTGAACAGCGGTTTGCCGTTCTGCGCTGATTTTAACACCCAGACGCGGCCGTAGTGATTATAAAATCCTGCTGCATGCCCGGCATCTGTACCAATTCCCTGATACATATCGAAATGTTGTCCTTTGATGGCGCCACCTACGTCCAGCGCAACCATCAGACGCATATGATATTTACCGGTAAACTTACCTTTATCATTCAGTTCAGGCACTTCTGCCAGCAGCGTGGTGCCTGCCGGAATAAGCGAACGGTCGGAAGCCACCGAGGCTTTGGCAATCAGCGGAACACCGCTGGCACCGCGAACCGGCGCGAAAGGTTCAGGTTTAAAGAAGACAAATGACGGGTTTTGTTCCAGTAGTTCACGCACTTCAGCCGCAGAGTGAGTATCAGCCCACTGGCGAATGGCCTGCATCGACATATTTTCGCGCGCCACTTCGCCACGGTCGATGAGCACCTTGCCGATGCTGCGGTAGGCGTGACCATTTTTGCCCGCATAACCAAAGAACATATAAGGACGCCCGTCGCCGTAATCCACATAACCGCTGCCCTGCACTTCCATCATGAAGTTATCCATCAGGGAATTGGTCCAGGCGACCACGTAATTGTCACTTAGCGCACCGGAGTAAATAGAGGCGCGATCCGGCAGGCGACCGCGTTTTGGCGGCATCCGGTATAGCGGATACTGGAATTCGCCCTGACGGGTATAGCGCGCCTGCACAACGGGCGTGTAATAGCCGGTCAGCTGCACGTTACCAAAGTTATCGGCACCTTCCATCTGATAGGCGCTGAGGCCGTACTGGCTCAGGTTACGGGTGTCAGCCCCGGAGCGCAGCCATTGCTCCACGGCCTGAAACGTCGTGTTATTTCTCCCATATAAAGAGGAAGACGCGATTTGTACAGCAGCAACCTGATTTGAATAATCCAGCGCGTTGACCGGTTTTCCTGTGGCGTTCGGCTCATTCACGTATTCCAGCGCGTTGTCCAGACGGCCATCCTTATACTGCTGGCCCCGATCAGTCGGCCGCGAGGAACAGCCCGCCAACACTGCAATCAACAGACCACTCAGCAGATACTTACTCCAACGTCCTTTCATTGTTGCCGCGCTCTCTTACTTTCAGGGAAATGACTGGCGAAACGATAACAAACGGAATATCAGAAAGGAATTGCCACAGTATAAAAAAGTGTACTGAGCCAAATTGCCCCCCAAACGACGATTTTGTGAACAAAAACCCAGCAACTTGGTGCTTTATTTGAATAAATTCAAAAAAGGGTTGCACGAAATCTCATGGGGAGTATAGTTCGCCTCCATCGGACGCGGGGTGGAGCAGCCTGGTAGCTCGTCGGGCTCATAACCCGAAGGTCGTCGGTTCAAATCCGGCCCCCGCAACCAATTCGATTTCGATGTATGAAATGCTCAGTTGAATTGTTCGATGCAATAAAGCAGTATCACGGACGCGGGGTGGAGCAGCCTGGTAGCTCGTCGGGCTCATAACCCGAAGGTCGTCGGTTCAAATC
>Ga0153981_1000183_pt1 | contig 17750 bp, 15 predicted proteins | sample TSGA065MetaG_FD_104714 | JGI IMG/M metagenome (GOLD analysis project Ga0153981, IMG submission 104714) | Attine ant fungus gardens microbial communities from Georgia, USA - TSGA065 MetaG | ecosystem: Host-associated > Fungi > Mycelium > Unclassified | place: USA: Georgia, Magnolia Springs State...
ACTCGGCTTTTTTAAATGTATCGGATGTTTGCGGGAGGTCGAATCTGCTTAAGCCGTCTCTGTGGTCAGTATCCGGAAACTGATGGCCTGATGTTTAATGAAAGCTCAGGTAAAAATGATCGTATAACGCCTTTATCCGCAATCTGCGGTAATCCTCAATGACGGGCTTTATCCGCAGATTGTGGTGTCCGGAATGCGGCGTTTTGACTTCCACCACCTGACATCCTGCGGCCTGAACTGACGTTAATCCTGCGATTGAATCTTCAAACCCGATACATTCTGACGGCTCAACGCCGAGGCGGCTGGCACCCAGCAAAAATGGCTGCGGATGAGGTTTTCCCCAGGTGATGTTTTCACTGGTGATCAGAATTGGCGGGGGAGGCAGAGCTGAACAGGCGATCCGTGCAGATGCGACGTTGAATGATCCTGAAGTCACGATCCCCCACGGCACACCCAATGTATTTAATTGCGCAAGAAATTCCCTGGCGCCGGGCAATGCGGTAATACCTTCGGTATGCGTCGCTTCATAATCTTCCAGTGTCAGGAAAATATCCTGCAACTGGGCTTCTCCGGCATCCGGAAGAAAATGTCTTAACGTCGCCATCGCTGGTTTTCCGTGCAAAAAGCGGCGCACTTCTTCGATATCGAGTCCGTATTGCGCAGCCCAACGATTCCATGAGTGTTCGACAAAATCGAGAGAAGTCACGAGTGTTCCATCCAGATCAAACATCAGCGCGTTGCAGTGCATATTGCCACTCCGTTGAAAAATGTCTGACCTTATCTTAGTGAGCAATATGACAATTAAAATAGTAATAAAACGGCCTTTATATAAATAAAATGACCTCTCTGTGTTTTTTACAACCTGTGATGAAGATCCCAAAAAATGATCGGAGAATAAAATTATAAATTATTTCTTAAAAATCATAGTATTAAGCGTGTAATTCTAAAAGATTAAATTGGGATGACAATCACACTTTTACAACGATGAAATTCAGCTACAGCAAAGGATACAAAATTACTATATTCAGGCTTGCATTCTCCCACGAGGATAGAGTCATGGATGGCAAATAATAAAATGTCGTCAAATATTCTCAACGCGGAGTAGATATGGCTGAGCAATTAATTTATCGCTGTAAATTGAACGAGGGGATCCATGCCCGTCCTGCCGGACATATTGAGCGCTTGTGCAATACCTTTCGCGCGGAGGTTTTCTGGAAAAACTCCCGTACCGGGATAACCGCCAATGCAAAAAGTGCGCTGGCGCTTGTGGGTACAGATACGCTATTGAACGATCTCTGTGAGATTGCTTTTTGTGGTGAAGATGAGTTTGATGCCAGCCTGCAACTTTCTGACTTAATGGAAAAATTATTGTTTCTGGAAGAGGCGGTGCAGGAAGACTCCCCGATAACGGCGTCACCGGTGCCACGTACTCTGCGTGAATTGCATCCGGCTTGTTTTCACGGTACCCGGATCTGTGGTGGGGTTGCGATTGGGCGTCCGTTGATTTGTCAGAGCATAAGTTTTGCTCAACTTGAAAATCAGGCTCCTAAAGAATTCCTCGGGGAAAAAGAAGAAATATTACGTTTCCGCATGGGGATCAATATGCTGAAAAAAGAAAAAATCCTTCGTCTGGAAAATATTTCAGGCGTGGAGCGCGATATTGTTGAGGCTCATTTGTCTGTGATTAACGATATTACGTTTTCAACACAGGTTGAAGATAATATCCATCAGCATCTGAATGCTTATTCTGCCGTAGTTTCTGCCGCAAGTGTGTTCAGTGAAATTCTCAGTCGTTCCGCCAGTAAATATATCCGCGAGCGCGTGCTGGATGTTATGGATATTACCCAGCAGATCCTGATGAAAATTCACGCTGAACTGGTTTTGCCACACTCAGAACTCCGTCTTACAGAACCCACTCTTCTTATTGCCGACCGGCTGACACCGGGAAAGTTTTTAGCGCTCGATAAATCATTTTTGGCGGGATTGGTGCTCTCTCATACCGGCAAAACATCACATACCGCAATTCTGGCCCGTTCTTTGGGGATCCCGACTATCACTGACCTTGATGATGCGCTTCTGGCGGGTGACACACGGCAGGTCATGGTGCTTGATGGCAACCTCGGCTTGCTTATTCCCGCACCGGATGCGGCCGTTCTCCGTTATTACGAAAGCGAACTTGCGGTGTCTGCGGTAAAGCAGCAACAAATGCTGGCAAAGGTGTCTGAGCCTGCACTGACCGCTGATGGCCATCGTCTGGAAGTGCTGGCCAATATTGGCAGCAGCGCTGAAGTGGAAAACATTTTTCGCTTTGGCGCTGAAGGGATCGGGTTATACCGGACTGAAATGGCTTTCATGGATCGCCCGCAGCCTCCTTCGGAAGAAGAGCTGTTCTGGCATTACAGCAAAGTGCTGCAAAGGGCAAATGGAAAGCCTGTGATATTTCGTACGATTGACATCGGCGGGGATAAACCGGTTGAGTATCTGAATATTCCAGAAGAAGAAAATCCTTTTCTCGGTTATCGGGCGATCCGTATTTATCCAGAGTTTATCGGTCTGTACAGGACGCAGTTGGCGGCTATTTTGCGCGCCTCGGCAGAGGGGAATGCAAAAATAATGATCCCGATGATTGCTTCTGTTGAGGAAGTCATCTGGTGTCGCAGCGTGCTGGAAGAGGTCAAAGCAGAACTGAAATTGCGCGCTCTGCCATTTAACGATGCCATCGAAATGGGCGTCATGCTCGAAGTGCCTTCCGTGTTGTTTGCCGTTACCGAAATTGCCCGACATGCCGATTTTTTCAGTGTTGGCAGTAATGATCTTACCCAATATATTTTTGCCGCCGATCGTGGAAATACGCGGGTTGAGAAGGTTTATGACCATTATTCTCCGGCTTTCCTTCGTGCCCTTAAATTTGCTGTGGATGGCGTACACCGGGAAGGACGATGGATAGGCATTTGCGGTGAGCTGGCGGCGGATCCCCTTTTATTGCCCGTGCTGGCCGGGCTCGGATTCGACGAATTAAGTATGAGCGCTTCGGCGATCCCCGCGATTAAAAATGATATTTCAGGGCTGAGTCTGGTGAAATGTCGGTCGCTGGTGGCGAAAGTTTTGGCCGCCGGGAATTCCTCTGAAGTGAAATCTCTTCTCATCAGCCCGGATGTGGCTGTGGATATTCCCCGCGCAATTCTGACACATGACTGTATTTTGCATAACGTTGCGGCCTGCAGCCGTAATGAAGTGATTAAAACATTAACGGACAACCTCTGGTTACAGGCCAGAACGGCGAATCGTGAAAAACTGGCTGAAGATATCTGGAAGCGTGAGGATTCATTCCCTACGGCCGTGGGATTTGGTTTTGCAATACCGCATACGAAGTCAGATTTTATTTCTCACTCAACCATCAGTATTGCCAAATTACAGGAGTCCGTTCAGTGGGCAGAACAGTCCGTGAATATTGTCATTATGCTGACTATTCGCAAAGACAGCACCGACAATGACCATATGAAATATTTCTCCCGGCTCGCCCGAAAAATAATGAATGAGGATTTCCGAAATGAAATAAGCCGCAGTGAAACGGCCAGTGAAATTTATAAGGCAGTCTCTCAGGCAATAGACGTTGAATTCTAATTATTAAAATAATCATTACCTCTCACCCTACATGAGGTCTCTATGCTCAGTTTATTGAAAAATACCAAGCGTCATTTTATGACCGGCGTTTCATACATGATCCCCTTCGTGGTTGCCGGAGGGGTGTTGCTGGCATTGTCGGTGATGTTGAACGGGAAGGCCGCCGTACCTGATCAGGGTTTTCTTAAAGCCATGTCGGTTATTGGCATCGCAGGCCTGAGCCTGTTTATCCCAATTCTGGCTGGATTTATCGCCTACTCAATGGTGGAAAAACCGGGTATCGCGCCGGGAGCTATCGGCGGTTATCTGGCGAACCAGATGGGCGCAGGATTTCTCGGTGGCATGCTGGCGGGGATAATCGCCGGGCTGGTGGTCTGGATGTTGCTGCAAATAATTGCCCGCCTGAAAGTGCCTGATTTCCTGCGTATGGTTCTGCCGATTTTCGTGATCCCTCTGGTCGGTACCTTTATTACCGGCATCGCGATTTATTACGTGGTCGGGGATCCGGTGGCCTGGATCATGAAATCATTGAGCATCTGGCTGGCAGGAATGCAAGGTGCATCCTTTGTGGTTCTGGGGATTATTCTTGGATGCATGATCACCTTCGACATGGGCGGGCCGGTCAATAAAACCGCCTTCTTCTTTGCCGTAGCGCTCATCACCACCAATCCACAGCTCATGGCCGCTGTCGCGGTTCCGGTCTGCACGCCTCCGCTTGGCCTTGCGCTGGCGACATTCTTCTTTAAAGGCATTTTTAATGATGAAGAGCGTGAAGCGGGCAAGCCTGCTTTCGTCATGGGGCTTATCGGCATCAGTGAAGGCGCCATTCCCTTCGCCGCCGCTGACCCGATGCGCGTCATTCCGGCCAATATGTTCGGCGGAGCCGTCGGATCCATCATCTCATTGTGGTTTGGGGCAACCAATGCCGCGCCCTGGGGCGGGTTAATCGTTCTGCCAATTATCGGCAATCCAGTGGGCTATGTTATCGCCGTGATTTGTGGTTCAGTCGCAACAGCAATCGCCGTCAAAGTTTTGAAAACCTTAATGAAACCGAAGTTTAAAACAGAGAAAGAACTCGATATTTCTTTCGATTGATTAATAACTGGAGAAACTATGAAAAACACACTCAAGCAGTATGTTGACTACATCGTTAAAGGCGAAAAATCCTCAATGCTCGGGATTGGGCCGATGTCACCTGCACTGATTCAGGCCTGTTTCGAACTGGGTAAAGAGAAAGATTTACCCCTGATGTTTATTGCCAGCCGCAACCAGGTGGATGCCGATGAGTTCGGTGCCGGGTACGTGAATAACTGGGATCAGTTCCGTTTTGCCGCCGATCTGAAAGCGGTCGCGGAGAAAGTGGGCTTCGACGGCGATTACTTCCTGTGCCGCGACCATGGAGGCCCGTGGCAGCGTGATAAAGAACGTAAAGATCATATTCCCGAAAGTGAAGCCATGGTACTGGCGCGCCGTTCTTACGAAGTGGATATGGATGCCGGTTTCGATCTGCTACACATTGACCCGACGAAAGATCCGTATGTCGTTGGCAAAGCCATTGATATCGAAATTGTTCTGCAACGCACAGTGGAACTCATTCAGTTCTGTGAAGATTATCGTCAGAAAAAAGGGCTTAAGCAGTTTTATTATGAAGTAGGAACCGAAGAGACCAATGGTGGGCTGACATCCATTGAAGCGTTTGAAGAGTTTATTATCGAACTCAATACGCGTCTTGATGTGGCTGGTTTGCCACGCCCGCTATTTATCGTGGGCCAGACGGGCACCCTGACACGCCTGACGCGTAACGTCGGTCATTTTAATGATGTTCAGGCCAACCAGTTGTCGGACATCAGTAACCGCTACGGTGTCGGCTTGAAAGAGCATAACGGTGATTATTTGCCGGATGATATTCTGCTCAAACATCCGGGGTTGGGTATTACAGCCATGAATGTAGCTCCGGCTTATGGCACCTGGGAAACCCGCGCGTATCTGACACTGCATGAAGTGGAGAAAGATCTCGCGTCCAAATCTCTGATCCCGGCTGCGTCGAATTTCAAAACGGTGCTGACCCGAGCCTGTGTGCTGAGCCACAAATGGGAAAAATGGATCACTGATGAACATAAAAATAAATCTGAGGAGCAGATATTCAATGAGCCGGATTTATTAAAAGAAATTCTCGAACTTAGTGGGCATTATAATTACGAGAAAAATGATGTTGTCGCCGAAATGAAAAAAATGTTTTCTAATCTTTCACGTTTCGGTATAGAGCCACAGCGTTATGTGGTGAATAAAATTAAAGATGTTATCCAGAATGAAGCCGAATGCTTTAATATGCCAGGGCTGACAAGTCGCGTATGTAAGGCGTAATTTACACGTTGTATCCTTTCAGGACTTAAAATATGACTCTGTTAATTGCTGTAACGGCATGCCCTACAGGGGTTGCGCACACTTATATGGCGGCGGAAGCATTATTGACTGCTGCGCAGAAAAAGGGGTGGTCAATTAAAGTAGAAACCCAGGGAGCCAGTGGAGTGGAGAATGAATTAAATTCTTCTGATATTGAAAATGCAGATATGGTGATATTGACTAATGATGTCAGCATTAAAAATGAAGACCGGTTTACGCATAAAAAAATAGTCCGCGTAGGTTCTAATACTGCCGTGCGGCACGCGGATAAAATCATGGTAAAAATCGCTGAGAATCTCGGTATTGTTTGAGCGCTCAGGCGCGTTTCCCACCGTAAAGCAGAGCGTTATCTGGCCTGAAGCCTCCGAACGCTGAACTTCTGTGAGTCGTGTCGTAAAGCTTGAGTAAAACACAATAACGTTATGTTAATGATTATGTAATAGTGAGGAGTTACCCGGCAGATGCAGGATTTGAGACGCCATGAGCGCATTTATTCAATCGATACTCAGTGAATTCAGCAGCATTTACGCGAATGCCAGTTCGGTATTCGTCGCGAACGGCCGTGCTGAACCGCCGGGAATGGCATATCGCCTGCATTTGCCTCGCCTCGAACTTACGGTGAAAGGGGTAATGAACATGTTGGTGGCCAAAGGCTCTGACAAAATTATTAAATTTGAACAGCCAGTGGGGACCATGACGTATATTCCGGCCAATGGCTGGAATCTTCCTGACTGGTCAACTCCGGTGATTTCATTGTCGCTGGTATTCTCCCGGCAGGATATTGGTTTTAGCATCATTAATTGGGATGGACATCAGTTCAAAGAAGTCGAGAAATTTGCCTTACAAAATGCGAGTGTGAATATTCGCGAACCTATTCTTCAGCTCATCGAAGAACTTGCCTGGGAGCAGGATTCCACGACGGAAACCTTTTCTCATCTGGTGCTGGCGCTGGTCAATAATATTTATGACCAGCTTAATCATTCGCCTTCTGCAACGCCCAATTCTTCACTGATAGAAGATATTAAACGGTATATCGACAATAATTATGACAGTGGCGTTAATCGGGATTCTGTCGCCGCATTCTTTAATATCTCTCCCAGCTATCTTTCACGGCTCTTTGCAAAATCCTCAGACTGTAAATTTAGTGCATATCTTACGCAGACACGTATCGCTAAATCCAGGCTGTTACTGACGAATACCACGCTGAAGATACGGGAAATTTCTGTGAAAAGCGGGTTCACGGACAACAATTATTTCTGTAAGGTTTTTAAAGAAATCAACGAGTGCACGCCTCTTGAATACAGAAAAATCAACCGTAATCACTCATTCACGAATAAACCTTAAATAAGGAGGCGATATGTCGTTAAAAACAGGAACCTCAAAAATTAATATCCTCGCGATAACCGCCTGCACTACCGGCGTCGCGCATACCTACATGGCCGCAGAAAAGCTCGAAAAGCTTGCCAGGGAGTATGATTTTGGCGTCAAGATTGAAACACAGGGAGTATTGGGGATTAAAAATAAACTGTCTGAAAAGGACATTGAAACCACCGATCTTGTCATTATCGCCGCCGATATTGTCATTGATAACCCTGACCGGTTTACCGGCTGCCGGGTGATCAACGTCAGGATCAGTTCACTGCTCATGAACCCTAACCAAGTGTTGATCACAATTAAAAAAATACTGCATTACCCGAAAGGCAAAACCATTGATATCTGATCTGGGATGCGGTTCTTCCATGATGCCGCACCCTGAAACGGGAAGCTCACTTCCCGCATTCGTCCGCTGTCTTATTTCCCCGGCAACAATCTGCAGCTCATCAGCAGCAACAGCGTTTTCACAATAAGCCCGGCCAGCAGAAGATTGGCGAGCGAAAATAAAATCCACGACAAAATCTGCATATCGATGACTTGCCGGCTGTGCCGAAGGCCATGGCGCAGATAAAGTTGGCGGCAACCGTTGGCAGATAAAAACCGGGGGTGGTGGCTTCTGAAGCAAATTCGCCGCGCCAGAGCGGGGCGCAGCGCCAGGCGGAAAATATCAGTTGCCCGGTGGCACCGGCGGTCATCAGCGTGTTCACCAGCAGCAGGTTGTACGGATGCAAGCCTGTCGAAACCAGCACGCCGCCCGCGGGCAGTAAGCTGATGAAGCTGAACTGGTTATTATTGAGAAACTCTTCGCGCACGGCTTTCGGTTCGGCCAGGCAGCGAACGACGTAAATCAGCGTCAGCGTCAGCCAGATAAAACTTCCGGCAAAAATGAGCATTTCACCCAGCCAGGCGGGCCCCAGTCCCAGCGTGGCGGCATAGCGCCAGGCGCTGCCCAGCCCGAAAACCCCCAGAACCATCCCGAAAAAACTGACGGGAACCCGATGAACAAACTGCGAAAATGACATAGCGATTAACCGGAAGTGAAATGACCGGCAAAGTCTTTACGCAAAAAAAGCCCTCAGCGATAAGCCCGGTCAATGTTCCGCTGTAAATCAAAACGCAGGCCAAACGAGGCGCATTTTTAGGAAACCATGAGTAGATAACCGAAAGCGTTGGGGAATAGAATCGCCGCGTTGTCTTACTCTTTCCACGAAGGTTCAGAATGAAAAAACTCTTATTCATCATCATGGTAACAGCGCTGTCGGGCTGTGTGAATCATCATCACGAACCGCAAAGACGTCAGACCGGAATGGCGAATCCGGCGGCGGTTTATTGCCATGAAAGAGGCGGCAGATCGGTGAATATTGAAACGCAGCAGGGCGTCAGGACAGATTGTGTATTTCCTGATGGCAGACACATCGACGAATGGGAGCTGTACCGCCACGACCACCGCTAGGGCAGGATTCTTAGCTCCGCGAAAGGCTTTCCCTGAAAGAGGAAAGCCTTTTTTATGGGTGCGTTGTAAGCGTTCACTAACTGATAGGGAAACGTCATTCCGGCCAGTGCGTTAGCGGTGCCCGGAAGGATATCACCCATGCGGATATACCGCGCCGGAAAGAGAAGAGACAGCGTCTCCGCGACTGCGCCCATTCATCCGTCATTTTCAGAATGAATACGGCTGTACTCCTGGTTTCTGACGCGGGCAGAACGAACAGATGAGTGCCCGCGCGAGTTTCTGAATATTTCTTAACTGACGGTGGTTTTTTCGTAACCAGTCAGCAGCGCAGATCGGCTCTCCATTTTTGTCATCTGACCGCCATACACGTCGATGGCGCTTTTCAGCCGCATCGCCTGATAGTTCAGCGTTTCAGCTGATTCAGAGGATTGCGCCACCATCCCGGCATTGTCTTGTGTCATGGTTTCAATCTGTGCCAGCGACGTATTAATCAGTGAAAGCGCCGATGTCTGCTCGCGGGTGGCGTGACTGATTTCTTTAATCAGCCCCGACATCTGCACCACTTCACCGATAATTTCGCTGATCTGTTGACCGGCGCTTTCTACCATCTGACCGCCGGTTTCAACGCTGTGCATATTCGCTTCGATCAGTGCTTTGATTTCTTTGGCAGCGGTAGCAGTACGTTGCGCCAGCACGCGCACTTCCGCGGCGACCACGGCAAATCCGCGGCCTTCGGTTCCGGCGCGGGCGGCTTCCACGGCGGCATTGAGCGCCAGAATGTTGGTCTGGAAGGCAATGCCGTCAATCACGGAAATAATGTCCACGACTTTGCTGCTGGCCTGCGAAATTGACTGCATCATGCCGATAGTGTCCTGCATGATTTCGCCGCCTTTCTTCGCCACGGATACGGCGCTGTCCGCCAGTTTGCTGGCCTGAATCACGGTGTCGGCGCTTTGCCCGACGGCACCGGCAATCTCTTCAATCGCCGCAGCGGTTTGCTGAAGATTGGCCGCCGTTTCTTCGGTACGTGCGCTGAGCGCCGTGCTGTTTTTTGACATCAGATTGCTGATATTTGAAATCCCGCCGACCTGCGCCCCGACATCTTCCACCAGAGAATGCAGATTCAGGCCAAACTGATTCACTGAACGCATCAGCAAACCAATTTCATCGACGCGGTTAAAATGCACGGAATCGGCTTTTTTCCCGGAGACTACCTGCTGCGCCTGACCCAGAATCGTTTTTATCGGATTGCGGATTTGTGTTTGCAAAAAGAGATCGGCGAGCAGTAACAGGACCATAGTTGAAATAGCTACCCATGTCTGACTGGTCCCCGTCAGCGGAAATAACAGCGGGAAAATGCCCGCGATAAATAACGGTAAACGTAAACGCCAGCCTACCGGCAGTTTTTGTAATACCGAAACGAGTGAAAATAAACCGGTGCGCACCACCAGACCTTTATAAAACTTCCGGCTTCCGGCATTTTTATCTTTAACTAATTTGTATAATTCTTCTGCGGTTTTAATTTCGTGCTCAGTGGGTTTATTGCGCACGGAAATATATCCCGTCAGTTTATCCTGATGATGTACCGGCGTGACGTTGGCGCGAACCCAATAGTGGTCGCCATTTTTACGGCGGTTCTTCACCAGCCCCGTCCAGCTGTCGCCCTGTTGCAGGGTAAACCACATGTCGGCAAAGGCTTCGACTGGCATGTCCGGGTGGCGGACTAAATTGTGGGGTTTGAAGATCAGTTCGTCTTCGGAGAATCCGCTGACATTGATAAACGCGGAGTTCGCATAAATAATCCGGCTGTTGACATCCGTCGTGGACATTAATGTGGTGTCGGGATCTAAACCATATTCCCGTTGTGTCACTGGCATGTTTACGCGCATGAGGAACCTCTGTGTTATTAAATAATATTTAATAACGTTGTTATATTGTTGATTTGCTGTGTTATGACCTGGTTATAACGTCCAAATGATTGTTAGCACACTCCATGACGAAACTACTATGCAATGATTCATTGTTACTGACCAGAAATATTTAAATTACAAAACCAGGTTGGTGGCGCGAGATAATATTAAAGGTTAATTTTATTGTTGAATTAATATAAATGTAATTTTTATGTGGAATGAAAGTTTTAATGTTGGTAAAGATAAAAAACTGTATTAAGGCAAATTTCATGCAGGAGGGGGTAGTAATATAACTTAGCGATTCTGAATAACGATTGCGCGCAATAAAAGTACGATTTCAGGGGCGTTTTTCATTCAAGCACAACTGAATGATCCGGCAAATACTGGGCAAATTCTGAAAATGCGCAAGGCGGGCAAATCCGCATCCTCTGACCAGCGATGGGGGCCTTATTTGACGTTTAACCCAATCGTTCTGAATGTGATACTTTAAATTAACAATGTGCCCGCGGGTCAGGCCCGCCGCACTGAATTCAGATCAGCACAGAGGGTTTATGGCGGTCATTTCCGAGCAGATTATTAAACAAGCCAAACAGTTACGCCGTGAACTCCACACCCGGCCAGAGCTGGGTCTGAATGAACATCATACTTCGCGAAAAATCAGTGAACTGCTGCTGTCTTTCGGCCTGGACGTCCACACCGGACTCGCCGGAACAGGTATTGTCGCGACCCTGCGCAACGGCGACGGGCCTTCAATCGGCCTGCGCGCGGATATCGATGCGCTGCCGATTCAGGAACTCAATGATTTCGAACACGTCTCGCAAAATCCCGGCCTGATGCATGCCTGTGGCCACGATGGCCATACGGCGACGTTACTCGGCGCGGCGCGACATCTCAGTGAAAACCGCCATTTTCGTGGCACGGTACATTTCATTTTCCAGCCGGCGGAAGAGAATGCCGGGGGCGGCCAGATGATGGTTAATGAAGGGCTGTTTGAACATTTTCCGATGCAGGAAGTGTACGCGCTGCATAACTGGCCCGGCCTGCCGGTCGGTGAAGTGGCGGTCAGCCAGGGCGCGATGATGGCGTCGCAGGATAATTTTTACATCACGCTCACCGGCAAAGGCTGCCATGCGGCGATGCCTGAACTGGGTGCGGATCCGGTGGTGGCCGGCGCGCAGCTGATTTTGTCGCTGCAAAGTCTGATTTCACGTCGCCTGTCGCCGCTGGAACAAACGGTGATCAGCCTGACGCAATTACAGGCGGGCGAGGCAATCAACGTGATCCCGGAAACGCTGCACATGTCCGGCACGCTGCGCTGCCAGAGCAATGAAACGCGCATGACCTGCTGGCGGTTGATTGAAGAATACGTCAAGTCCGTGCCGCTGCCGTTTGGTGTTACAGGCGAAGTTCGCTGGGAGTTCGGTTATCCGGTCACGAAAAACCATCCGGCGCAGGCCGAAAATGTGCGCGAAGCCGCAGAGCACTCGCCGGGCGTAACAAAAGTGCATTTCAATAATCCGCCGTCGATGGCGGCAGAAGATTTTGCGTATTTGCTCGAGCGGTGTCCCGGGGCTTATTTCTGGCTGGGTGCTGACGGCGCAGAACCTTCCGCGTCGCTGCACAATGCCCGTTTCGATTTTAATGATGATCTCATTCCTCTGGGCATCGGCATCTGGGTAACTCTGGTGGAAAGACAGCTGAAAGATGCAGACGCTTAAACGGCGGACGACGGACTGATAAACGTCCGACACAAAAAAAGCCAGGCACATAAGTTGCCTGGCTTTTTTGTGTTCACTCCGGGCGATCAGATCCCCAGCGCTTTTTTCACCGTGCTTTCTGCCGGTTGACCGTCGCGGGTGGTCACGCCGTTCAGCCAGCCGGTCAGCAGTTCCGGATGTTTCGCCAGTTCGGCGCGGGCGGCGTCTTCCGGGCTTTGCTTGTCATCGAGCACGCGGGTGATGATGGCGTTTTCCAGCGGTACGTTAAATTTCAGCTGCGTGAAGAAACGGTTGAGATTCGGGCACTGTCCGGCAAAACCTTTGCGCGTCACGGTGTTCACCGTTGCACTGCCATAGTTCGCACCAAACCATTTATCGCCACCGCTCAGATACGTCAGCTTAAAGCGCGTGTTCATGGCATGCGGTTCCCAGCCGAGAAACACAATCCATTGCTTGCGATCCACTGCCCGCGTTACCTGCGCCAGCATGCCGCTTTCGCTCGACTCCACCAGATTCCAGTTTTGCAAACCAAAATCATGCTGGTCGATCATCTTCTTAATGTTCTGATTTGCCGGTGCGCCCGGCGCGATGCCGTAGATCTTGTGATCAAACTTATCCGCGTATTTCTCCAGATCGGCGAAATCCTTCACGCCCGCTTTTGCCACATAATCCGGTACGGCCAGCGTAAATTTGGCCGCCGGTAAATTAGCGCCGATGACGCTGATGTCATCGGTGAATTTCGCGATAACCGGTGCCTGTGCGGGCATCCAGTTACCTAAAAACACATCCAGCTGGCCGGTTTTCAATCCCTGAAATGCCAGCGCGACAGAAAGGTTTTGCACTTTTTGCTGATAACCCAGCGCGTTCAGCACCACGCCGGACACGGCGTTGGTCGCCGCAATATCCGTCCAGCCGGGGTCGGACTGATTAACGGTGGCGCATCGGGCGTCGTCAGCGGCGAAACTGCTCTGCGGCAGCAGGCTGGCACTGGCCAGAAGCATCAGCGTGGTGAGTCTTTTTATCATCATCTTATTCCCCGGTCGGGTGTTTATTAGGGCGCGGGTAACGGGCAAAAGCTTCCTGCTCGTCCAGCGTCTGGTGGTTACGGATAAAACGGTGCGAAGCGGCCTGATGCGGCTGGAAATCCCATTGCGGAATGGCATCCCGCCCGGCGATTTCGGTCAGATACAGCCGTTTTAACTGGCTGGCGCGAACCTGTTTATTCAGTGTATTTAAATCCCAGCGGGCGGCGATTTCGGCCGCAAACGCCGCGACGGTATCGCGATGTTCGGCCAGCGCTGCGAGGTTTTTCAGCTCAAACGGATCCTGCTCAAGCTGGTACAAATGTGGCGCTTCAGTCAGCGAATGAATGTATTTCCACGGCCCGCGGCGGATCATCACCATCGGCTCAATCGCGCCTTCCGCCAGATATTCAGCGCAGGCTTCGTCCGGCCCCGGCTGGCCGTTAAGATGTGGCACCAGACTGTGGCCGTCGAGCGGTGCAACCGGGTGCTCAAGGCGTTCCGCGCCGCCCGCCAGTTCGGTGAACGTCGGCAGTAAATCCACCAGAGAGACGTTGCCGCCGACGCGGCGGGGCGCAAAGCGTTTCGGATTATAGACAATCAGCGGGACGCGCACGGCACCTTCGAAGAAGGTCATTTTGTACCACAGCCCGCGTTCACCCAGCATTTCGCCGTGGTCGGCAATCACAAATACCACAGTGTTTTCTGCCTGACCGGTTTCTTCCAGCGTGCGGACCACTTCACCAAAACAGTCATCCACGTAGGCAATTGAGCCGTAATAGGCGTGACGGGCGCGGCGGATTTGTTCGTCGCTGAGCAAACCGTCTTCGAGCTGATACATGGCGCGCAGGCGCTGCGAGTGCGCGTCGTCTTCCACATCGCCCGCGCCGGTTTTCGGCAGATCGATATCTTCCTGCGCAAACCGGTCGAGATAACGGCGCGGAATGGCAAACGGATCATGCGGATGCGTCAGTGAAAGCAGGAGCAGAAACGGCTTATCGTCCGGTTTCCGTGCTGCGTCGTACAACCGCTGGCGCGCCATAAACAGCGCTTCATCATCGAAATCCAGCTGGTTAGTACGTACACACTCACCGGCTTCCAGCACTGAACTCATGTTGTGGAACCAGTCCAGACGGCGTTCCGGGTTTGCCCAGTCCGGCGTCCAGCCAAAATCTGCCGGATAAATATCGGTGGTCAGGCGCTCGTCAAAACCGTGCAACTGATCCGGGCCGCAAAAATGCATCTTGCCGGAAAGCCAGGTCTGGTAACCCTGTTCGCGCAGGTAATGGCAGAAGGTCGGCGAGTCGGCGCGAAATTCAGCGGCGTTGTCGTAGACACCGTTGTTTGACAAAAACTGGCCGGTCATCAGCGCCGCACGGGAAGGGGCGCACAGCGGGCTGTTGCAGTAGGCGGATTCAAAGACCACGCCTTCGTCGGCCAGTTTGTCGATATTGGGCGTCAGGCTGACATTATTTCCGTAGGTGCGTAATGCCCCGGCGGTTAACTGATCGGCCATGAGAATAACGATATTCGGTTTATTTATAAGCATAGTTAGCCTGAAAGAAAAATTAATTAGCAAATCGTGATATTTTTATCGCATGCCTTTTTAATTCTGTGAAGAGGTTATTAAATTATCATGGCATAAGGTGGGTTTATGGCAGGAAAATTAGAATTGCCTCCGTTGCAGGTTTTAGTGGTATTTGAAGCGGCCGCGCGACACGGTAATTTTACCGCGGCGGGAAATGAGCTCGGACTTTCGCAACCGGCGGTCAGTCAGCGTATTCAGATGCTGGAAAATCTGCTCAACGGACCGCTGTTTGAACGGCGTCACCGGGGCGTGCAACTGACCGAATCGGGCAGTGCGCTTTACCAGATTGTCCGCGCCAGCCTGAGCGACATCAGCGAGCAGATAGAACGCACGCGATATCAGCGCAGTACGCTGCGGATTGACACCGATATGGGCTTCGCCACCTACTGGCTGATGCCGCGGATGAACGCGATTCAGGCACTGATCCCGGGTGTGGAAGTGCAGGTGTCGACTTCGCCGAATGACTATAACTTTCGTGATAACAACGCCCATCTGGCGATCTATTTTGGTAACGGTAACTGGCCGGGGACTCATGCGCAAAAGCTGTTTCCCGAGGATGTTATTCCTGTCTGTAATCAGGTGGTTATGGATAAACTTGGCGATAATCCGTTGCCGGAAAAACTGATGCATTTCCCGCTGCTGAAGCTGCCGGAAACCCGTCCGCAGCGCTGGCTGACGTGGGAAGACTGGTTCCGTTCGCAGGGCTTGCCCGCGCAGCACCATGCCGGATCGCGCACCTTTAATGCGTACTCGCTGGTGATCCAGGCCGCGGTCGAAGGACAGGGGATTGCGCTCGGCTGGCGGCCGCTGATTTCGGCGCTGCTGGAAAGCCGTCAGTTGTTCGTTTGCGGGCCGGAAGTGCGCACAGAACGGGGCTATTATCTCATCTCTTCCGGCAGTAAACCGGCGTCCGTACAGCAGGAAAAAGTGACCCGCTGGCTGTTAAATGAAGCATGGAATTTTCATCATCATTCCGCCCCTGTTTCCCGGCAGAAATAGAGTGTATTTCACAAATGGTCATAAGCTAATGCGAAATAACTCTATATAGAATCCCAAAAGACATCACTTATTTTATTATTTTGAGTTAGCGTGTCAGGATAATTAACAGAGTGCGAAACCATTATGACGCAATCCATCATCGAGTTACGTCGTGTTTTTAAAAGTTATTCTCCCTCTACCGGAAAGAAACTGTTTTCCCGCGAGGAGAATAAACCGCCGGTCAATGCGCTGGACGATATTAGTTTGCAAATAACAGCCGGTGAGATTTTTGTTATTGTCGGGCTTTCCGGCTCGGGGAAATCGACGCTGCTGCGCACGCTCAATTTTCTCATTCAGCCGGGTTCCGGCGATGTCCTGTTTCAGGGGCAGGCGCTGGGCAGCCTGAATGCCCGCGAAATGATTGAACTGCGCCGCAGCCAGATTGGCATGGTTTTTCAGTCGTTTGCGCTGTTTGACGAACGCACCGTGCTCGATAACGTGGCGTTCGGGCTGGAAGTGTCGGGCGTCAGCCGTGACGAACGGCACAAAAGGGCGCACGCGATGCTGGAAAAGGTCGGGCTGGCGCACGTTGCCGCGCAGTATCCGCATCAGCTTTCCGGCGGCATGCAGCAGCGCGTCGGGCTGGCGCGGGCGCTGGTGGTGAACCCTGCGGTGTTGCTGATGGATGAGGCGTTCTCGGCGCTGGATCCGATTATCCGCCGTGATATGCAGTCATTGCTGCTGGTACTTCAGGCAGAACAACAGCGCACGGTGGTTTTCGTTACCCACGATATGGAAGAAGCGCTGCGTCTGGGGACGCGCATTGCGATTATGGAAGAGGGCAAACTGGTGCAGGTCGGAACGCCGGAAAATATCATTAACGCTCCGGCGTCGCCTTACGTCCGACACTTCTTCTCCGGCGTGGATACCTCGCGCTGGCAACTGGCAGAATCTTTCGCCGATGTCTGGCAGCCGACTCTTTAAGTCTTTTATGCAGAGAACGTTATGGCCTATCCCTTAGATTTTAGCCGTCAGATCGACAGCGCCATTCACGCACTGCTGGTGCATGCCGGTGGTTTTTTTGATGGCCTTTCGGCTGGCATCGACGCCGTTGCCGGCGGCCTCGAAACCCTGACCGGCTGGCTCTCGCCGTGGGGGCTGGTGTTTCTGGCCGTCGCGATTGGCTTCTGGCGTATTGGCAAAGGCTTCGCGCTGTTTGCATTGCTCGCCACGCTTTACATCGTTTACAGCGGCTACAGCGATCACGCGTCCATCACGCTGGCGCTGACGCTTTCCTCGACATTTTTCAGCCTGATGTTTGGCATTCCGCTGGGGATCTGGAGCGCACGCCGCGCCACCGTCGGCAGTGTCGTGCGCACGCTGATGGACTTCATGCAGACCATGCCCGCATTTGTTTATCTGATACCCGCGACCATTTTGTTTGGCCTCGGGCGTCCGCCGGGCATTTTTGCCACCATCTTATTTTCCATGCCGCCGGTGGTGCGCCTCACGGATCTGGGGATCCGCCAGGTAAGTCAGGCGCGTATCGAAGCCGGGCTGGCGTTCGGCTGTACGCCGTGGCAGTTGCTGTGGAAAGTGCAGCTGCCTGCGGCGCAACCGGCAATTATGGCGGGCGTGAACCAGACGATTATGATGGCAATGTCGATGGTGATTATCGCC
>Ga0153981_1000184_pt1 | contig 17727 bp, 15 predicted proteins | sample TSGA065MetaG_FD_104714 | JGI IMG/M metagenome (GOLD analysis project Ga0153981, IMG submission 104714) | Attine ant fungus gardens microbial communities from Georgia, USA - TSGA065 MetaG | ecosystem: Host-associated > Fungi > Mycelium > Unclassified | place: USA: Georgia, Magnolia Springs State...
ACCTTAGATCCATTTTAGTGAATACTTTCTTATTCCCCATATTGTCTATTAGATCTATAATTAATGGGAGCAGGTAGTTGTTTTTCACCATCTGGTTATTTAGATTATGGTAGTCTATTACCATCCTCTTACTTTCATCCTTTTTGCTCACAAAGAATACTGGTGACATCTGAGGGGATTTAGATAGTCTGATGTACCCTTCCTCAGTTGATTATCTACAAAGCTCTGGACCTCTTCCTTCTCATTTCTAGACAGAAAGTAAATCCTTTCTTTTTATAGTTTAAATATCTCCTTGAGATCTATAGTATGATCCCAAACCTTCCTTGTTAGTATCCTCTCTGACTCTACTTTCCCAAACACCTTTTTCTACTTTAAAATTTTCTTTGGGACTATCTTCTTAATTTTTCTATGGTCCACTTCAATTTCTTCCTCTCTTCCCCAGTCTTCTTTATTGTCCACAGCCCATCTTACTATTCTTTCTTTTTCTAGAGTAGCTACTCTTTTTCCCTTTCTTGTTCTCCTGTCCTCTTTCTTCTTATTACTTTTTCCACACAGTAGTGGACATCTTGTCATCTTGACCTCTCCAGTTTCCCAGTTAATCTCTAGGTTATAGGTCTGCAACCAGGGCATCTCTAATATCACCTCTGTCCTCTCTAAGTTGTATATATCTATCCTCATCCTTTCTATATGACTTTTATAATACACGTTTACTTCTACTTGATGTGTAATTGCCCCTGCACTATTGTTTGTTCCATCCATATGTTACAAAAAAGTAACTACTAAATAGTGATATGGAGATATAACAAAATACCTGTTCAAAGAACTACATAAATAGCTGGACCCTCATTACTAAGTAGCCTTGCTAATGTTGCCCTTTTGGTGTAGTGGTAAACCATACAGTATGTGACTACTGGTCTATAGTACAACTATAACACCATATTCCTAATAGCCACTGGCCTCTCTAGCTTTTGCAGCCTAAATCCATGTTTGGCTACCATCTTTCTGTTCATGAATATCCCTGTGGCACTACTGTCTAAAAGTGCCTTTACTGTTACACCTTTATATGTGTCTATCTTTTCTATTCCAATATTCAGCTACACCTCTCTTAGCATCTTAAACATTTTCCTCACTTCTCTTTGCTCATCTCTCTCTCTTGCTGCACTTTTTGGAGCCTCTGCCTGTGCACCACCCTGCTATGCTTTTCCCTGTTCAGGGTACACCACCATTCCCCAGTTCCACTATGGTCACTTCTTTTCTGTTCTACACTCTAGACACTAGATATTTTTTCTTTTCTCTTCCAATATTTTCTCCTCTACTATTGTGTCTTTTCTTTCATACTTTGTACATTTCACCCTACTCTCTGCTTCATTATTCCTCCATTTCCATACCTCTAAACAATTTTTACACCATATATTCTTCAGCCTCTCTCCAGAGACAAAACCATGTTCTTGGTTTTCTTCTGTCTTGGTACCTTTATAGTTGTACCCACTATACTCTACAAATGTCACCACCTCCCACTTTGTCTTCCAACCTTTTTCTTCTAATGCTGTGCCTCTTGGAGGCATGCCCCATATACTGCTATACTTCTGTACCTTTTTCCATAGAGGATGCACCAGCCTCTTCTCTTTCTACTATGTCTTTTGTGGCTTCACCACATATACTACTTCTTCCTCTTGTTGTCTTCTTTCTACTTCTATGTTAGGACATTCCCATTTATAATGTCCTATTCCCTAGTATCTGAAATACCTCACTTCTTCTTCTTTCACCATCTCTTGTCTTCTCACTTTCACTTCCTCCCTTACTCCACATTGTATTACTCTACTTGCTATTACCTCAAATTTATTCTAGGAAATTGGTTTCTCCTTCATCTCCTCCTTCCTATTCCTGCAGCTACAGGCCAGGTGCCCAAACCTTTTACAGCATCAACATATCTTTCCTCTTCTTCCTTTTAGTGAGGGTGCACTTTTGGCTGAGCAGACCACTCATGAGAGAGTTATATTGGGATTGAGGCATTGTGTTGATATCTCACTGGTATGGAATGAAGGGTTGATCTCACTAGCTATACTATATCTGCAAGGGCACAAGATCTTCACCCAGCCAGAGTTCTACTGCCCTACTAACTACTGCCCTAATAGTATGGTTAGACTATCACCCAACAGATGGGATCCCTAATCTAGACAACCTCCTAAAGAATAATTGTCATTCCCTTGCATAGACAGATAACAATGCATCTGTAGCATAAAGTTTATACTAAGAAAGCAGTACAAGTAACTATACAGCCTACTTGATTATGAAGTTAGGTCTTAGTAATGATACCCAAGCTTGGCACTACACTTTTACCTACAGTCCCTAACTGACTGCAAAGTCCCCTTAAGCCAAGAGCCTAGCTATATATAGAAATGACTAGTGATTATAGTGACCACTGGTCAAGAGTTGATGAGATTGTGAGAGTAAAGATGAGCAAGGTCCAAGACAAATAGTGCTCTGGATATGGAATTAAGTTCTAGTGTAGCAACTTAGCCTGAGACAACTTAATCACCCTCCAAGTCTAAGTTGACAAAGAGAACTCAATAGAGTTCCTATTTGATTGCTATACACTACTTATATACATTCTGTATTTACTTCTATTTATAAAGTCCCATGCATCTCTTTTGAGTCATTCCCTCTTGCATCTGTTGATTTCCTAATTAAATAAAAATAAAAATAAAAATAAAAGAAATATAAATAATGACTTTGCCATTTGGCTGTGTCATGACAGTAAAAACTAGAGAAATATAGTGTTTTTGGTATTCTCTTGAGCAAGCCCCAGTTGATTGTAGATCTTGAAGGTGCACATTTGTCTTGCATTGTGATACTACCCTTTTTGAACTAGTCTAGTAGCCTGGCTCACCACCAATACAGTAGTACTGCCTAGAACTTCCATGTCTTTGTATATGCTCTACTTCAACTAACTGTACAGTTGGAAACCTACTTCAAAAATGCATAGCAAGTGGTTAAACTCCTAGTTGAGCAAATGCCCAAGTTCTTCTTGAAGTGAGATGTCCTCTTGAGAGATATTTTGTATAGACTTTTTATAAAGGAAACAAACAGGAAAACTCAGTTACTCAGAAATAGCAGCGGAGCTCTAGAGTAACAAAGGGAGGGAGGCAATGGGGATAACTTGTTATTAGGCCCCTCTGTGCTCTGTTAGTATGAGGTTGTGAAGACTTAGGCTTAACCAAGGTAGTTGTTCAGGAAGAACTTAATAGAGTTCTCTATTGGATTGCTCTAGCTACTTATACAAATGTTGGTTGGTTTGTGTACCTGTCTTCTACAATCACATGACCCTTACTAATAACTATCTATATCTTACATAATCTTTCCCATACTATTTATATCTTTTCTGCATTATATTCTTGGATGTTTTCTATCAAGTTGATAAACATATGAGAAATAGTTTTCTTCTTGGGAGTCATCTCATAATATGCTCCTAGAGTATATATTAGGATTACAAATCATTGAATCAACAATTAAGAAACAAAAGAAATATTCCAACAACCCATTATAGCAGGGAATGGAATAATGAAGTAGGGTTCTCTTTTGACTATACAGCTATTGCTTCCTATCTCTCCTAATCCTTTTACCTGGTCTTCTTATATATTTATCCATTGAACCCAGTCATCAAGTGCAGCTCAAGGAGCCTCAAAACCAGTGCAAATAACCTGCTCTCAAAGTTACTGTCTTTATTGATCTCTCTATTTTCAACTTTCTCAAGCCCTCTATTTTATTCTTCTATACTTTTGATCTTTTTTCTTAGATTCAGACATCTCTTCCTTTCTGGATACCCTAACAGTGTTGCCCTTAAGAGGATTGCTTTGACACTTCTAATTATAATAGCTATCAAAAATAATTACCAAGGTCTGATGGTAACTCTAAAGCCTAATCTATCAAATAAGACAGCTGCTGAGCTATGATGTCATTCTACCAGAGGAGACTAGTCTCTTCAAGGTTTGGATTGTTCTCAAGAATGCTTCTAGAGGGGATTTCTGGGTTATGTCTGATACAAAATGGCTAGACAGGCTCTATGAGACTGGTATAGTAGTGGTTACAGCTATTATCCTGTTACTTGGGTAATGTATATGAGTCCAAGGCTGGGAGTCTAGTAGTATATAATCAGAGAGTCACTTTCACTGCTTGAGCTGAGTATAGTATAATTTCCTCAACAAATATCATGTATTTTGCCTAAAAAGGCTACCCAGCATGACACCATCATTCTATAAATAGATATTTCTTGGTCATAGTCAAGGTGACTCATGACAATGTCCTACCCCTCTGTTCTATTGCTCTCAACTGTTCTATCTTCCTCTCTTGTCTCCCTAAACTTATTCTTTATCTTTTTAAATAGCTCTTCTACCATTTCTACCCCTGACTCTCCCTTTGATAGCTCATCTAGCAAGTTATCCTTCCACACCTCAGCTACTTCTTCTTGTATATAAAACAGTACCCAGGCCATCTTTGTTGCCTTTGTCTCTTCTGTCATTTTTATACTCAAATATAAGTGAGCTATATTGATAAATGCACTTACTTTCTCTATTTTTCCTCTATATATAGGAGGTTTGGCTACCTCCACTCAACTTCCTCCCTGCTGTTGTAACATAGTATTTACCTGTTGTTGCAGACTGGTAATCAAAGTAAGAAGTTGTTCTTTTTGGGATAGTAGGGGCAGAGTAGGAGCACATGACCCCTCAGATTGCTATTGTTATTGTTGGTGAGACATAGATGGTGTTGGTGGTAGTAATGGTAATAGCGATACTTCCTCTTTTTCTGAGGATGTATAGATCTCTTGGTTGGATAGGGTAGCTATGGTGTCTACTTCTAGCTATCAAGAGTAAAACAACTATTGTCCCTAAGAAGGGAACCTCTACTCTAGATAGAGTTTTAAGAGCTTTACCATTATTCTCCTGTATAGACAGATAACAATGCACCTATAGCATAGAGCAGATAGTAAAAAAAAAGTATATAACAACACCAGAAAGTGAGGTCAGGTCTTGAAGTAAGGACACTGGTATTGTCCAAGTTCTCTACCTGTAGTCCCTAACTGACTGCAAAGTTTCCTTTATGCCTGGGATCCAGCTTTCAAAAAGTCTATGAGTGCTGTGCTCACTAGCAAGAACAATGATAAGAGTAAGTATTGGCAAGACCTTGAGATAAGGGGTTGCCTAAGGTATCAAGTTCTAATATTAAGGTACAGACTTAGGACTGAAGCTCTGACCTCAACCAGAAACAATTGAAAGGAAAGAACTTAATAGAGTTCTCCATTAGATTTCTACTACTACTTATACAAATATTCCATAGTTTGTGTACCTACTTCCCATGGTCACAAGACTATTACTAATAACTATATAGTTCTTATATAATATTGTTCTATACTATCTATATCTTTCTTACATTATATTTCTAAAGATTCTCCATCAAGTTAATGAATACATAGAAGATATTTTTCTTCTTTGGAGCCAACTTATAATATTCTCCTGATCCAGCATAGGGTTTAGCTGTTGCTCTTAGCCAGTTCTTGCTTATTAGGAGACTAGTTCTAACAGTAGGGTCCTCTTATACCAGGAGTATTATAACATAGCCAAAATAGCTAAGTTAATATTTTTTTTCTTTTAATTAGATAATTGGTGAACACATGAGAGAAAATGATCTAGAAGAGATGTATAGGACTTTGTAAACAGAAGTTAATACAAAATGTGTATAAGTAGTAAACAATAATCAAATGAAAACTTTATTGAGTTCTCTTTGTTAACTTGGACTAGGAGTGGGACTAAGTCATCTTGGCTACTGTTAGTGCAAAGTCATGAAGGCTTAGGGCTCAACCAAGATGGTTGTTTAGGAAGAACTCAATAGAGTTCTCTGTTGGATTGTATAACTACTTATACAAATGTCTGTTGGTCTGTGTACCTATCTCCTACAATCACATGACCCTTACTAATAACTGTACATATCTTACATAAGCCTTCCCATGCTATTTATATCTCTCTTACATTGTACTCCTAAATATTATTTATTAAGTTAAGGAATGTACAGAAAATAGTTTCTTTTCTGGAAACCATCTCATAACAGCTACATTCTTACAAGAAGCCTTATTCTAAACTCTAAGAATTCTCCTAGAGGTGAGTTATAACATACTTAGGAGTATAATATGACTAAAGATTCTCCTGGAACTTATTCTGCTCCAGTTGCTCTTATACTTCTTTTGTTGCCCTTACAGACCAAGAATAGAAGAGTGGGATAAAAAAGATAAAATAGGCAACCTATAGGACCCATATAATAAACTGTGAAGCTCTTGGGATGAGGACCTTTAAGAGGGGGGTACTGTTATCAGTTACCTTAACTATGACCAAGGATATATATGTTAGTATACAGTCATGAGAATTTAGAGCTCAACCAAGGTAGTTGTTCAGGAAAAACTCAATAGAGTTCTCTATTGGATTGTACAACTACTTATACAAATATCTACTGGTCTATGTACCTATTTCCTGCAATTACACAACTCTTACTAATAACTATACATATCTTACATAAACTTTTCCCATGCTATTTATATCCCTTTTGTGTTATACTCCTGGATATTATCTACTAGATTGAGGAATGTGCAGGAAATAATTTCCTTTCCTAGGACTATCTCATAATATAGCTCTCTCTTTAAGTTTTCTTGTCCCAAGGAATTTTTCCATTGTCTCCAGTTTTCCTCCCATCTTTTCTCCCTTTGTCTTTTGTATTCCCTATTTGACCACCCCCATAGTATTTTTGCTGTAAACCTTCCTGGTAGTTTTCTTAAGAACACCTTTTTATCCTCTTCTTTCTTCTACTGCTATACTTTTTCAGCCTTTTCTCTATACTTCCTCTCAAACTCTTCAACCAACTTCTTCACATTCTTTAAGTTTTCCCTACTCTCCCAAGTATCTCCTTCTGCTGTATACCTCTTCTATCATACCAAGAATTTTTTTTTCCCCCTAACTATTCTTTTATTCAGTATCTTTTCCACCTCAAATTCCTCTTCTCCTTTGATAATGACCAGTTTTGGTATGATCTTCCCTTGTAATCCCAGAAAAACCCTAGAGCTATATTTTGGCCAATTTCATTATCAAACTACCCTTGGCTTAGGATTATGATGCAGTTTTAGTAGTTTATGATTGTTTCAGTAAAATAGCATACTTTATAGCAACTATAAAGAAGACATCAGCAAAAGGGCTTGCCAAGTTGTTTAGGGATCATATTTGGAAATTGCATGATCTTCTGGAAAGTATTATATTAAACAAAGGAGTGCAGTTTACAGCAGAAATAATAAGGGAATTGAACAAACTGCTAGAGATCTAGACAAAATTGTCAACAGCCTACCATCCTCAAATGGATGGGCAAACAGAGAGGATCAATCAGTTTGAAGGAAGGAGAAAAGAGAAGTTCAAGGCAACAGGGAAGTTTGTGGAAAGGATTAAAAAAATCCAAGAAGAAGTAAAAGCAGCACTAGGAAAAGTACAGGAAGAGATAAAGAAGTTATCACAAATGGCCACTTACTGATTTGTAAGTTGATGATTTGATAATCATAAGGCTCAAAAAAGCAAAGTTCAGACAGTAGCAAAAGATGTTGTTAAGTCTGAGGTTTATTCTTAGACATATAGTCCTTAAATACATAATTGTAGTAGTCTGTATACCAGAATAGCCTACTACATGATCACTATCTATTGTTCTACATATAGGAGTGCTATTGTTCTTGAAATAGAGATAACCTAACCATCTTAGGGCAGTTCTTTGTTCTATTCAAGAACAGATGATAATCTATGGGTAAAGATTAGTGTTATGTACAAATATTGAGGACCTTGTATCTCCATGGGATCTTATTTCCTTAGGGTCTATTCATGGCCAAAAGAAGCACATTGAAGAGAGCTTTATGATGGTCATTGAAGTGAACAATTATGTCAAGTGGTTCCTGAGATCTCAGTAATTTAATGTTTGGTGACTTGGTGATCACCAACTGATCTGCTGATAACTCAGTGAATACTAATTGTCTTGAGACATTTTTGGTATTGTTTGAAAGATCTTTTTAAGGGCTTTTGGTAGCCATTTATATTGTCAAAATCGGTCAAGTATTCCTTGAGTTATGTTCCAAATGAAGTTTGTGACATAGATAAGCTCTATGAGACTGGTATAGCAGTGGTCACAGCCACTATTCTACTACTTGGGTAATATACATGAGTCCAAGACTGGGGATCAAGTAGTATACAATTGGTGTCACCTTCACTGCTCAAGCTGGGTTATAATATAGATTTGTGATAATTATCACTTAAATTGCCTAAAAAGGTTGTCTGGCATAACACTGGTTTTATTAACATCTGGTCTTTGTTATTATTTTCCATCCCTTCCTGCCAATTGGGTCTCCAGCTCAGTCAGTCTGCTTTTTCCATACTCTTTCCTGGAACATGCTTCAAGAAGAAGTCAAATCATAATAGATATAATGCCTATCTGGCTTACCTTCAATTTAACTTCTAACTAGTCATGAAGTACTGGAGGTTATTGTGATCTGTTCAGATTTTGAACTTTACTTTTGCTCTCTCCAAGTAATGCCTCCATGCCTCTAAATATCAGATTACCACTAGCATCTTCTTGTTATATATTTCATAGTTGTGCTCTGTTGTGTTTAACAACTTGGAGATAAAGGTGACTGGTCTCCATTTCTTGTCCCTGCATTTAACTGATAGCACTCCTCCTATTGTGTAATCTGAGATATTTGCTTTTACTCTTATTTTCTTATCCAGGTCAGGGATAGCCAGAACTGATTCAGTTATGAACACCTTTTTTAACTTCTCAAATGCTTCTACTTGTTCTTTCTCCCATCTCCACTTTTCTTCCTTCCTGACCAACTGATACAGTTGGGCTGCAATTCTAGCAAAATCCTTAATGAACTGCCTGTAATAGCTGGTGAGCCCTAGGAACTTTTGCACCTCTCTTATATTTTTTGGCACCAGCTAGTTTAACACTCCCTCCACCTTTTCCTTTTGCATCTTGACTCCCTACAGACCAATCACCACACCCAAAAATTTTACCTCTCTCACTTTCCATTGACATTTCTCTAGTTTAATAAATAGGTCATTCTCCTTCAGCCTCTCTAATATCTCTTCTATCAGCTCATCATGTTCTTCCTCAGTGTCTATAGTCACTATTATGTTATTGATAAAGGTTGCCATATTTTCTTGGTTAATCATGTCTTAGAACAGGTCATTCATTATAGTTTGGAAAGTAGCAAAGGAGTTTGTCAAACCAAAATACATAACTGTTGGTTTGTATGCCCTAATATGCATTGTGAACACTGCCTTCCATTTCTATTCATTACCTTCCTTAATCCTTATTTTATTGTACCTCCACCTAAGATTAAGCTTTGTAAACATCTTCTTTTTCCCTACTCTATCCAGAATGTCTGTAATTAAGGGTAAGAGGTATTCATTTTTTATTGTCCACTGATTCATATGACAATAATCTTGCACTATTCTCCTTTTTCCATTCTTTTTTGCTATAAAATGAACTGGTGAGGTTTGTGGTGATTTTGACAGCTGAGTATATCCTTTTTGCAGCTAACTCTCCACAAAGGCTTGCATCTCCTCTCTTTTCTCCCTTGATAGCAAATATACTTTCTCTTTCCTTGGTGTTATAAGTTGGCTCCAAAGAAGGAAAATATCTCCTATGTGTTCATCAATTTGATGGAGAATCTTTAGAAATATAATGTAGGAAAGATATAGATAGTGTGGAACAATATTATATAAGATCTATATAGTTATTAGTAATAGTCTTGTGACCATGGGAAGTAGGTGCACAGACTATGGGATATTTGTATAAGTACTAGTAAAAATCCAATGGAGGACTCTATTGAGTTCTTCCTTTTCAATTGTCACTGGTTGGAGTTAGAGCTTCAGTCCTAAGTCTGTATCTTAACATTAGAACTCAATATCTTAGGCAACTCCTTACCTTAAGACCTTGCCAATACTTACTCTTATCATTATTCTTGCTAGTAAGCACAGTGCTCATAGGCTTTTTGGAAGCTGGATCCCAGGCATAAAGGAAACTTTGCAGTCAGTTAGGAACTATAGGTAGAGAACTTGGACAATACCAGTATCCTCACTTCAAGACCTGACCTCACTTTCTGGTATTGCTATATACTTTCTTTTTGCTATCTGCTCTATACTACAGGTGCATTATCATCTGTCTATACAGGAGAATGATGGTAAAGCTCTTAAAGCTCTATCTAGAGTAGAGGTTCCCTTCTTAGGGACAATAGTTGTTTTACTCTTGATAGCTAGAAGTAGACACCATAACTACCCTATTCAACCAAGAAATCTATACATCCTCAGAGGAAGAGAAAGCATTGCTATCACTATCACTATCACCACTACTATCCATGTCTTATCAGCAGCAATACAAGAAGTCACATGCTTCTACCCTGCCCCCACTATCTCAAGAAGAACAACTTCTCACCTTGATTGCCAGCCTACAACAGCAGGTAAACACTATGCTATGACAGCAGGGAGGAAGCCGAGTAGAAGTAGCCAAGCCTTCTATATATAGAGGGAAGATGGAGGAAGTGAGTGTATTTATCAATATAGCTTGCTTATATTTGAGTATAAAGATAACAAAAGAGATGGAGGCAACAAAGATAGCCTAGGTGCTGTTTTATATGCAAGGAGGAGTGGCTGAGGCATAGAAGGATAACTTGTTAGATGAGCTGTCAAAAGGAGAGTTAGAGGTAGAAACAGTAGAAGAGCTATTTAAAAAGATAAGGAATGAGTTTGAGGAGACAGGAGAGGAAGAGAGGAAGGTAGAACAGTAAAGAACAATAGAACAGGGGGGTAGGACATACAACAAGTACATCCAGGAGTTTAAAAAGATAGTAAGAGGAAGCGGATATAAGAGATAGCCCCTCATTGAAGAATTCAAAAGAGGATTAAACAGGGGAATCAGGAGAAAGTTAGCAGAAGCAGAAAGTTCCTCTAGTTCAATAGAATAGTGGCAGAAGTGATCAGTGAGATTAGATAGGAATCAAAGGCAAAACAGGGCAGAGAAGATGTTGAAGAGGAACATAGCGCACTCCTTGGAAAATATGCAGCAAAGAGGAGAATTTGGGAGAGAATTGTATAGAGGGAGAGGAGGGCAGATCATATAGAAGACAGGAGCTCAGAACTTCAGAGAGGGATATCAAAATAGGGAGAATCAGTATAGAGGAACTGAAACTGGACCAGGACCAATGGTAGTAGATGGAGGAGGAAGAAGGGGGGATATCAAATTTGTTTCAACTGTGGAGGATTTGGGCATATAGCTTGGAATTGTAAAAGTAAAAGGCAGAGAGTTAGAGAGAGAAGAAGAATTGATCAGGGAGACAAGTTATCAAAAAAGAACAGAGGTCAGTAAACTCCCAGCTGCCCTCCTATAATAAGTATGATATTTGAAATGTGTAAAATTGGACAATAGATCAAGTATCTATAACATTGAGGGAGTCAAAAATATAAGAACAATAAAACCACTAAGAGAAATATAGATGCAAGTGGAGGTGGAGAAAATAAATACTCACAAAGGGGTATCTGTTAAAGCACTGTTGGATAGTGGAGCAACAGGGTTATTTGCAGATAAAAAGTTTGTGAAAAAGTGGAGATTCAAGAAGGAGAAATTGGCAAGGCCAATTCAGATCAGGAATGTGGATGGAATAGACAATGATAGAGGAATGGTAATGCATAAGATAGAATGCAACTTGTATTACAAGGGGCATGTGGAACAAGTAAAGATGGATGTATATGATCTAGAAAGGATAAAGGTGATCTTGGGAATGCCATAGCTGGCAGCACACAACCCCAAAATTGACTGGGAGAAGGGGAAGGTAAGAATAATAAGGTGTTCACTCTTATGTAGAAGAAACCAGCAAATAGGGAAAAGCAAAGGAAAGAAGCAAGTAAGAAGAGGAGAAAAGTATCACAAACTTCATTCAGACCATAACTCCAGGAATACTTGACTGATTTCAGCAATCTAAATTGCCACTGAAAGCCCTTAAGAAGACCTTTCAAATGGTACCAAAAATGTCTTGAAGCAATTAGTATTCACTGAGTTATCAGTAGATCAGTTGGTAATCACCAAGTCACCAGATACTAAACCACTGATATCTCAGGAACCACTTAACATAATCATTTGCTTCAATGACCATTGTGAAGCTCTCTTCAATGTGCTTCTTTCAGCTATGAATAGAACCCAAGGCAATAAGATCCCATGGAGATACAAGGTCCTCAATATTTGCACATGACACTGATCTTTATCTATAGATTATCATCTGTCCTTGAGTAGAACAAAGAACTACCCTAAGATAATTAGGTTATCTCTATTTCAAGAACAATAGCACTCCTATATGTAGAACAATAGATAGTGATCATGTGGTAGGCTGTCCTGGTGCACAAACTACTACAATTATGTATTTAAGGACTGTATATCTAAGGATAAATCTTAAACTTAACAACATTTTTTGCTACTTGTCTAACTTCACTTTTTTGAGCACTTTGATTATCAAATCAACCAATCACAAATCAGTAAGTGGCCATTTGTGATAGTAACTGTCACAGTTGCACTATGGGCCAATAGTCATATACTGTATCGTTTACCACTACACCAAAAGGGCAATATTAGCAAGGTTACTTGGTAATGAGGGTCCAGCTATCTATGTAGTTCTTTGAACAGGTATTTTGTTATACCTCCATGTTATTATTTAGTAGTTACTTTTTTGTAACAAAAAGCTAGATGAGGAAGTAGTAAGAAAGTTAGTGCTAAAAAGATTTTGGAGATAGAAGAAAGTATTTGGAAAGGCAGAGTTGGAGTAAATACCAGTGCAAAAGGCCTGGTACCATGCAATTGAGTTAAAGGAGGGATTTGTGCCAAGAAAGAAAAAAGTGTATGCATTATCAAGAAAAGAGTGAGAGAAAGTGTAGGTGTTTGTAGAGGATCAACTGCATAAAGAATACATCTGACCATCAAAGTCACCACAGACATCTCCAGTTCATTTTATAGCCAAAAAGGATGGAAAGCAACAAATAGTACAGGACTATAGACATGTAAACCAGTAGACAATAAAAAACAGCTATCTATCATATTACAAATGGCCACTTACTGATTTGTGAGTTGATGATTTGATAATCATAAGGCTCAAAAAAGCAAAGTTTAGACAGTAGCAAAAGATGTTGTTAAGTCTGAGGTTTATTCTTAGACATATAGTTCTTAAATACATAATTGTGGTAGTCTATGCACCAGGATAGCCTACTACATGATCACTATCTATTGTTCTACATATAGGAGTGCTATTGTTCTTGAAATAGAGATAACCTAATCATCTTAGGGCAGTTCTTTGTTCTATTCAAGAACAGATAATAATCTATGGATAAAGATCAATGTTATGTACAAACATTGAGAACCTTGTATCTCTATGGGATCTTATTTCCTTGGGATCTATTTATAGCTGAAAGAAGCACATTGAAGAGAGCTTCACAATAGTTATTGAAGCAAATGATTATGTTAAGCAGTTCCCAAGATATCAGCAATTTAGTGTTTGGTGACTTGGTAATCACCAACTGATCTGCTGATAACTTGGTGAATAATAATTGCTTTGGGACATTTTTGGTACTGTTTGAAAGGTCTTCTTAAGGCTTTTGGTAGCCATTTAGATTGTCGAAATTGGTCAAGTATTCCTAGAGTTATGGTCTGAATGAAGTTTGTGACATATTACCACTAATTGCTGATATCCTAGATAGAGTGGGGAGTAAGAAAGTATTCATGAAGTTAGATTTGAGATGGGGGTATAACAATGTCAGGATCAAGGAAGGAAATGAATAGAAGACAGTCTGTTATTAATAGGCAGTGAATGTTCTTAGTAATTACCCTAGGTAGATGTTCAAGAAGAACTCGATGGAGTTCTTCCTTGGATTGGACTATTACTTATACTATTTTACAGTGGCTGTACTACTACTAGTCCACAATCATATATTCTTCCAGAATGTTCTATGGTCACTTGACCTTGTCAAGTGATTTGGTTTCCTAAGTTCCCACACTATTTATACCTTGACCTCATTGTATGACTTGAGATTTTGGATTAAATGTTTAAATGCATGGGAGACTGTTTCCTTCTTGGGGCTCTCATAACACAGTCTTTACAACATATGTAGGAGCATACAAGTCTACAGTCATGTACTTTGGACTCACTAACTCCCTTGTCACTTTTCAAACAATGATGAATGACCTCTTCTGAGATATGATCAACCAGAGAACTACTGCAACCTTTATCAATAATATTATTGTGGCAACAGAGATAGAGAAGGGATACAATGAGGTAGTGGAAGAAGTATTAAAGTAGCTGGAAGAAAATGACCTATTTATAAAACCAGAAAAGTACAAGTGGAAAGTCAGAGAGGTAGAGTTCTTAGAGGTGGTAATCAGACTGAAGGGAGTAGAGATGCAGAAGGAAAAGGTAGAAGGAGTATTAAACTGGCCAGTTTCTCAAAATGTGAAAGAAGTGCAGAAATTTCTAGGGTTAGCCAACTATTACCAGCAATTTATCAAGGATTTTGCCAGAGTAGTGGCCCTGTTACACCTACTAGTAAGAAAGGAAGAAAAGTAGAGATGGGGAAAAGAGCAGAAGGAAGCATTCCAGAGTATGAAAAAAGCATTTACATTAGAACCAGTACTAGTAGTACTAGATCTAGATAGAAAAATGTGGGTTGAAGCTGATGCATCTGACTATGCAACAGAAGAGATATTATCAGTGAAATGTGAGGATGGAAAATGGAGGCCAGTAGCATTTATATCTAAGTCAATAAATCCAACTGAAAGAAACTATAAAATTCACAACAAAGAAATACTAGTAGTAATTAGGTATTTGGAAGCATGGAGATACTACTTGGAAGGGGCAAAAGTGCAGTTTGAGATATAAACAGACCATAAGAACTTGTAGTACTTCATGACTAGTCAGAAGCTAAACTGCAGACAAGCCAGATGGGCACTGTACTTATCTAGGTTTGACTTTGTGCTTAAGCATGTACCAGGAAAGAGTATGGGGAAGATAGATAGGTTGAGTAGAAGACCTGACTGGCAAGAAGGGATAGAGAATGATAACAAGGATAGAACACTGATAAAGCCTGAGTGGATATAAAAAAAAGTAAGAAGAGGGGAAGAGATGTTGATTGAGAAGGAAAACCTGAAGGAAAAAATAAGGAAAGTACAGGAAGAGGACAAAAGAGTGGTCAAGGCAGTAGAAGAACTAAAACAGTCAGGGATAAAAGTACTAAAGGATGAGGAGTGGTTAATTGAGGAAGGACTGGTACTAAAGGAAGACCAAATCTATATACCTGAAAAGGGAGAGTTGAGAACAGAAATAATATGACTACACCATGACACACTAGTAGGAGGGCATGGAGGAAGATAGAAAATGGCAGAACTGGTGGAAAGGAATTATTGGTGACCAGGAATAACAAAGGAAGTAGAAAGATATGTAGATGGATGTAATGTATGTCAGAGAAACAAGAATCATGTAGAAGCCCCAGCAGAAAAGCTGATACCAAATATGATCCCAGAAAAACTATGGAGACACATCAGTGCAGACTTTATTACCAAGTTACCACTGGCCCAAGAGTACAATGTGATACTAGTAGTATATGACTGATTTACAAAAATGGCCCATTTTATTGCTACCACAGAAAAAACATCAGCAGAAGGGTTAGCAAGGCTGTTCCAAGATCAAGTATAGTGGCTTCATAGACTCCCAGAAAGTATTGTATTGGATAGAAGGCTTCAGTTTGCAGCAGGAATAATGAAGGAGCTGAATGAGATATTAGGAATTGAGACAAAATTATCAACAGCCTACCATCTACAAACAGATGGACAAATAGAAAGAGTGAACCAAGAATTAGAACAGTATCTCTGTATGTTTATCAATCATAGGCAGGAGCAATGGCCAGAGTGGTTAGGAATGGCAGAATTTGCCTATAATAATAAATCTACTTGGCAACAAAGGACTCATCTTTTAGAGCAAACTATAGACAAGATTTAAGAATAGGGTTTGAAGGAAGGAGGAGGGGAGGACACAAAGCAGCAGGAGAATTTGTGGAAAGAATAAAGAGAATTTAGAAAAAAGCAAAAGTGGCACTGAAAAAGGCACAGGAGGAGATGAAGTGATATACAAATAGGAAGAGGAGAGAGGGAGAGGAATACCAAAAAAAGAACTTAATAATGCTAAGTACAAAGGATTTGAAGTGACAGATGAAAGAAAGAAGAACAGAAAAACTAATAGAATGGTTTGTAGGCCCATACAAAGTGAAAAGGGTGGTCTCAACAAATGCAATTGAGCTCAAATTACCAAATACTATTAAAATACACCTAGTAGTCAATATAAGTAGAGTATGACTGTATAAACCATAAGTAGAGGGTCAGAAAGTAGTTTTACCACAACCAGTAGTCATAGATGGAGAAGAAGAGTATGAGATAGAAAAAATCTTAAACAAAAGAAAGATATGAGAAAGGAACAAGTTTTTAGTTTGATAGAAGGGGTATACAGCAGAAGCAGACATATGGGAAGGATAAGAAAATTTAGAAAATATGAAAGAGTTAGCTGAGGAGTTTGAAAGGGAGTATAGAGAAGAGGCCAAAGAAATTAGACAATAGGAACTAGAAGAAGAAGAGAAGGAATTTAGTCGAGAATTACCAAGGGAGTTTATAGCCAAACTAGTATATGGATGGGAAAGAAAAAGGTATGAGAAAGAGAGGGAGAAGAGATGGGAAGAAAATTGGAACAGATGGAAAAGTTTCTTGGGACAAAGAACCTTGAAAGAGGGGCTATATTATAAGTTAGCTCCAAAGAAGGAAAATATCTCCTGCATATTCATTAACTTGATGGAAAATCTCTAGAAATATAATACAGGGAAGATATAAATAACATGGGACAGTATTATGTAAGATCTATATAGTTATTAGTCATAGTCTTGTGACTATAGGAAGCAGGCACACAGACCATGGAATATTTGTATAAGTATTAGTAGAAATCCAATAGAGAACTTTATTGAGTTCTTCTCTTTCAATTGTCACTGGTTGGGGTCAGAGCTTTAGTCCTAAGTCCATACCCTAATAATATGTAACGAGCACAATTGATTGAGAACCCTATCAAGCTCTTTTTGTAACCCTCAAAGACTTAGCTGCTGAGTCAACTCAACTTGAGTCAAACAACACTATTGTACTAGAATGTATAAGTTAGTTTCTTTTCTCTCTCTACCAGAAGTGATTTTCTCCAAATACTTACTAGGTGAGTTAGTGAGTGTATAACCACTACACAATGTTTACTGGTCTCACTTGAACAGTAGCCTGATTCATTTGAAGAAGACCTAGGGGATGTTTTGCTATTGACTTGGTCTGGAGAGTATCCTCAACTATCCATGCTTGGATCTTGGTGGATGCTGGTATTCTGAGGATATGCATTAGGAGTCTGGTTAGTAATGTATAGTTGGTTGAGTAAGAAATAATGTGTATTCATAAGTCTCCCATTGAGTACTACCATTAATGATGGTAGTTTGTGGGAGAGAAGCAATTCCCTGTGCTTGGAAGTCACAGTGTCATGAGGTCACGACAGAGCAAACTACAATCATTTTATCCTAAATATAAGAATATTTGTACCCTCAAGGGTAGACT
>Ga0153981_1000185_pt1 | contig 17714 bp, 19 predicted proteins | sample TSGA065MetaG_FD_104714 | JGI IMG/M metagenome (GOLD analysis project Ga0153981, IMG submission 104714) | Attine ant fungus gardens microbial communities from Georgia, USA - TSGA065 MetaG | ecosystem: Host-associated > Fungi > Mycelium > Unclassified | place: USA: Georgia, Magnolia Springs State...
CACGACGCATTCACGACAGCTTCGATTCCCCTCAATCAGTTCAGCCCTGACTTCCTGACGCATGAGTACTTTTTGAAGACTGAGATTTTCTCTTCCCTGACCCTCAGGACTGTCTCTCGCATGAGTGTTTTTGGTCGCAAACGATCCCAGGAATTTGTCAAGTGACACTTCCTTGAAGGGTAGCGGCTTCTCAGCGGAGCAGATGGAGCATGTTTTGTACCCGCGACCCAGGCGTTTATCAGGCTTCTATGGTTTACTACGCAATCAAATCTATTTCAGGCGAGGTATGACACGTTCTCTCTGTCATTGTACGGAGAATTGTCGCTTGAACGGACTTTGCGGAGCCTTCACTAGTAGCGAGAAAGACCCGACCGCATATTTATGTAAAGCAGATAGAGATAGGATATCTCGATTTTTTACAATGAAGCTTGCTGCTAGTTTGGTTACACTAGCCATCTCTTTCTCGGGGGTAGTCGCAGTTGTCCCAGTGTGGGGGCAATGTGGAGGAACTGGTTGGACAGGAGAGACAGGTCAACTAACGTCTTTCCCGTCTTGTCTTCATCTAGTGTTTACTTCATTTCACAGAATGTATAGCCGGATCTACCTGTGTCTACCAGAATGACTTTTATTCGCAGTGCCTTCCTGAGGCAGTATCCTCTACTAGTGCTCCATCAACTACAAATTCTGCATCGAGTGCTCCGTCAACCACAAGTTCTGGTCCAACATCGAGTGCTCCATCTCCCATAGAGACGGGATTTGTCAAGACATCTGGAACAGGCTTCACTCTGAATGGAAAAGTATATACGGTCGTCGGGTTTGTCGAGATATTCTTCCATTTACGGTCCTGTATTAACAGTTAGCTTTCACTGCCAGTGGCAACTCATATTGGATGGGTTTGACTGGGCTCAGCACCACTTCCATGAATCAAGCGTTTGCAGATATTGCTAACGCTGGCGGTACGACCGTTCGAACATGGTATGCCCAGCTCTTCAAGCTATACGCTTAACGAGAGTTGATTGGCGGCGTCAGGGGTTTCAACGAGGTAACTTCCCCCAATGGTGATTACTACCAGTCCTGGGTTGGGAGTCAGCCAACCATTAATACCGGTGCAACTGGCCTCCAAAATTTCGGTCTGTTAAACTGGATCCTGGCCTTGGTCGTGTCTGACGAAACGCAGATAATGTGGTTGCTGCTGCGAAGGCAAACGGAATCCGCCTAATTGTAGCATTGTGCGTATTCTTTTCTGTGACCTTGATACTTGTTGATTCATCTCAATTTCATAGGACGAACAACTGGTAAGACACGGTCGGTCAATTAAATGAATATCTACGGTTGAATCATGGGTTCTTTTAGGGCAGACTATGGCGGTATGGACGTTTATGTCAACCAGATTGTTGGCAACGGCCAACCCCATGATCTCTTTTACACTAACACTGATGTGAAAGTTGGTTTAAATAACCTTATGACGAAAATTCCCAGGAGCTGAAGCCAGTATCTGATAGAATGCATTCAAGAATTACGTGAAGACCTTTGTAGGTCGATATGTGAACGAACCTGGCATTCTTGCCTGGGAACTAGCGAACGAGCCGAGATGCAGAGGGTCCACTGGGTAAGCTAGCTCACTAATTGCCTAGCACAAGACGCCTTATGTCTTGAAGTACTACTTCGGGAAGCTGTACCACGACCACGATCACGAACTGGGTGCAAGAGATGTCGGCGTACATCAAGTCTCTGGATAGCAACCATCTTGTGGCCATCGGTGACGAGGGTTTCTATAATCAGCCCAGTGCACCCACCTACCCATATCAGTGAGACATCTTTCATCCGTGTTTTTACGAGGTGACCTTAAGATTACCAGGGGGAGTGAGGGGGTTGATTTTGATGCTAACCTGGTTATCTCTTCAATCGACTTTGGCACTTTCCACGTGAGTCATAGGTTTTGGAAAATCTGCTTCTGTGGTCATATACTGTTACTGTAGTCGTATCCAACATCATGGGGTCAAGGTGGTAACGAAACAGCTTGGGGAGCTCAGTGGATCACTGATCATGCTGCAAGTATGAAAGCAGCGAACAAACCTGTCATTCTCGAAGAATTCGGCGTCACATTTGATCAAGTAACAACTTATACCACCTGGTTCAACCAAATTGTCTCGTCGGGACTGACTGGTGATCTAATTTGGTGAATTTTTGAATGATTTTGAGGAAGGCAAGACTAACTTTCCATCTACATCAGGCAATCCGGATCCCATCTCTCCAGGTTAGTATTCAGTCGAAGTTCTATTTGACTCTGTTGGGCTGACGGCTTTGAAAAAAGCGGTGATACCCCTAACGATGGTTATGCCGTCTATCCAGATGGTTCAGTGTACCCCGTCTTGACTTCACATGCTGCAGCAATGAAGAACAGGAATTAGATGATCTCCGAGATTTCGAACCTGAGATGTTCTTCTGTACTTCTTAAATCATCTGCTTCAATAAATTGAATGGAAGAAATTCTCGGATTATTGGCCAGCCATGCCTGTCACTTGAAGTCAAAAAATTTCGTTCACGACTTGGTGCTGCGGAAGGCTGTGTTATTCATACAATGGTATCATAGATTGAGATTTCTTTCTTCGCATGCTAATTTCGCGATACTTTTTTATGTTAGCTCATGGCTCCCTACCGGCATTCACATCCATTCTCTTCTGGAAAGTTTCTCATCACTTTCTTCATGGCAGAAGTAGAGGGGAATCCGACCAGTTAAAGAAGGGGATAACAATTTTGAAGATGAACAATTGGTCGAAGCCTATGTCCTCAAGAGATGCCTGATTGTTTCCCATCGTCTGCATCTCTTTTCAATATAATTACAGCTATTCTCGTGTAACTCAATTCCAGTCTGCTGTTCTGCTTGGATTTTACGTCATTGTGAAGTATTCTGTTGCTTCAAAATCTGCGGTTTTCAACACCTTTCATCCGATGATTAGCCGGAGAACAACGTTGGAGACCCTTTTATGTATTCAAACTCATTGCTCAAAGGAACAAAGAAGGTTGGAGTCATGCTGGCCTTCGGATGATTCAAAACATTCGAGGTGTACTTGGAGAGATATTTTTATCTCTCTTGGAGAACGCTTGTGATTATATTATTGCCTCTCGCATTCGTACCCTCTTTACTTTAAAAGTTTGATGCAGGGTCTGCAAGGTCGCCAACGTTAATTCTGATCACGAACATTCGTGGCTTCTCATCTTGTCGCAATTTTTCGGTTGCCTTCTATCTGGTGGGTGTTTGGAACTGAAGACCATGGTAGGTTGCATCATCTTTGTCAGTTGGGCCCACTGACGCCTTCTAGAATAGATGCAACGTCTCTTAATGTACCAATGAAACTTTTCTGGCTGGGGTCCCTGTTTGTGGCAGGAGGACGGAAATTATACCGTGCTTGGACTTGCTGACATTGTGATACCTGGAGCATTCATTGCCCTAGCTTTGCGTTATGATTACTATCGTCGCCGGTCTTCCTAAAGTCCCCGTCCAACAGTGGGTGCAATTTTCCGAATCATATTTCCATGCAAGAGTAGCCGCCTATATTTTTGGATAGCAATTCCGTACCAGATTGAGGCTGTTGAAGACATTTTAAATGCGAATGTCGTAAAAGCACAGCCCATTCGGAAGAATCCTGAAGCTAAGTATCCCCTGTGATATTTTAACGAGGTTTGGATTATTCAAACATTTTGACTGCACGTCGATGTGGTTTTCAGATGGAAAAAAAAGTCCACGAGAGCGCGTCTATTTACAATTGACCCTGAATCATATCAGTTTCTCACCATATATATCAATCATGAGCGTTTCCTCATGATTCAGGATTAATGAAAGACGAAGAGGCCGTGAGGTTGACTATGTAACCTGCCAGATGATCTAGCCATCCTCATGTTGCGTTGATGTCGCACGCATTGAAATGCCCGGCCGCATGCAGATTAGTCCACAGGGATGATTAGAGTTGTGGAGGAGGCCGCGACTAGGAAGTGGTGATCTGAAGCCTTCCAAGAGTACTTTTACAGTGCGTATCACAGGCCTTGTAAACAACCAAAATAAACGCCTTCGAGAGGATTATCATGTTTTGGGCGCTTCTTATATACGTATTCACACGCGCATCGGTAGGGGGATTTCCACGCCTCTTATGGTGTGGACAAGTAAACCTCTTGGGAAGTAAGCTTTCAGGTGTCATGCCAGCCGTTCTGGGGTGGCACTCCAAGACGCCACCCTTCTTCTACTGAACACGGAAAGACGTACTCAGATACTTATCAGGAGCAACAATGTATTGATTGAATGCCCTACGATCACCGTTAATTTTGATGAGACGAGTTGAAGACTGAAGAACCAGATTCAGGATCGAGGGGCTCTGGGCATAGGGTCATTGGAGTCGTGGATATAATGGAAAATTGTGCGAGAGAAATAAAGTCCCCCAGACGTCATCTATCCAGTAATTGGCTCAGTTTCATGTCCAAACTCGGCAAGCACCAACGTTTAAACGAGCAGTCACTTGTTTTACAAATATCACTTTATAAAAAGAGACGGAGTTTCTCACAGGCTCGTAACGGGCCAAGATGGGATATTTCAAGCTGGGTGTCGGAGGATCGGCCCTGGCTAACAGTGGTACACCAGTCACCCAACGCAAAAAATTGATGATACCTCGATGATGACATGTGTGAGGAGTCTTGGATGGCGGATTTTGCAGAGAAGAATGCTAGGCAGCTGATTGCCTTGATGGGTGCCATGGCGATGAATGGGACGGGACGACCACCAGGGGCGGACAGACGTCGTGCGTTGGGATTCGACAACGCCGTTCTTAGGTGGAGAAATTGGGTTGAGTTCGGGGCCGTTGTAGCGAGGATCGTTACCTGCATTGCATCATTGACAAACTGTCAACAGCCCTTTCGTGCATGGGGCTGGCTCAAAGCAAAAGCTGTCCGAGAGGGATTGTGATTTCTCGGGATGGCAAGTATCGGAGAAAGCCGGGAAGGGTGGCTGTAGACATGTCGATATGTTGACGAGTATCTGAAATTTGAATTGAATCCTTGTGACTCGGATTGGATAGAATCGTGGGAGAGTAGTCGGGGTCTTGGTCCGCTACGGACCGAAATGCGGCTAGCAAAACTCTTCTTATCAGTCATTTTTTCGTTCCAAATCCCATCCAGGTAGTCATTTTGTCAGTGCAGCCTTCTTACAGTCCGACTCCCTCTTCTTGCCCACGCGCACATTCTCCCATTTGTGCTTGGATTTCTGGTTTCCTATGGAGAGGTCTTCATCCAATATCAGGGGATCTGATGTTCCTTCGTCTGGCTGGCCTTCTGTAAGACCTTTTCCCCTTCCCAGTCCATCTTCTCTATCAGAGCTCAGCCCTCATGTTTTCTCTATACACTCTGCGTCTTCCTCTTGGTCTCAGGCTGCTTCTCGTATCCCACACTCTAGTCAACCTAACTCCACCCCTCGCAAGCCAGCTATCGACAATTCCAATATCAATGTCAACCTTCGACAGTTCAGCGACTGGGCATCTGTCTTTTCGGCCCCACTAGACCCCTCTCTATTTGCCACTCTGGCTGCCAGCGGAGTTCTCGGCCAACTCCCACCTTTTCCCGAAGCCACTCTGTCCAGCTTACCTTCCTCCAGTTTTATTCCTCCGCATAGCACTTCGTCGTCGTCGTCTCCCACTATTTCTCTCTCCCCTCAACAGGACATTTCAGATTCTTGGATCCAGCCTTCTACCGCTTTCAGCTATAAACCACCTCTGCTTACATCCAACCCTTCTCTCCCACGCTCAAACACCTCTTTTGTCCCACACCTTCAGATGCCCAAGGACAAATTTTCTCCTTGTCAGTTTTTCGGGTCAGTCCTTATACAGCCATCGTTGACATTATGTCTTCTTCAGCCAATGGCACAGCCTCATCCCTGCGTTCTCCTCCTAACAATGCTGCTCGGTCATCCGACCCCGCCAACGTCGCTCGTGACAATCTTGTTCGTCGATTTGATAAATCTACTTCTTCGAAACTTCCTCATCCCTTAATCCAACCAATTCAGTATAATCCTATCTTGCATTCAGGTGAGCGTTCGAATATCGGCTTGCCCCCATCGCTCTCGATGTCCTCCGCATCCGCAACTATTACCCAACCGAGGGGTTTCCGTACTTCGAACGACAGCTCAGCTCCTCTTCTGTCAACAGAAACATCACATACTGCGCGATCTCCTGTTCCTTCTACCTCTGCTACGACCGATTCAAAGTCTAGCTTGCTTAGTAAGATTTTCACGGATGAGCTCTTCACTTCCCGTAGATCAACTGTGTCTCCACGAGTGAGCAGCCCGTTCACTTCTCCTCGTGTGTTTGGCTCTCCTGCCCTCCAGCCTCAGTCGTTGGATGATGATGCAGATCTTGAGCAAATGGCAAGGGATGATCCACTTGCTACTCAAGTGTGGAGGATGTACGCCCGTCAGAAAGCAACGCTTCCACATGCCCAACGGATGGAGAATATCACATGGCGTATGATGGCATTGGCTCTCAAGAAGAAGAAAGGAGAGGAGGAAGCGAGGCAGAATTCGGAACTGACCAACGAGGATTTGGACATGCCTTCAGAGTCGGATGTGATGCCAGATCAACAAAGTAGTGATGTCACCTCCGAAATTAAGAATGACCTGGGCGAACGTGGGCGTCGAATTGACAAAGGCAAGGCCAAGGTGCGTGTCATTGGCTTCGATGGAACCAATCAGGATATCCCTGAAGAGGACGAGTGAGTCTTTCCTTCCTTCCACGAGTTTGAATTTGCTTACGTTAAACCTACCTCTCACTCTTTATCTCCCTAGTGTTGTAGCCATGGATTGGAGGGCAATGAGCCGGTCCAGGTCCCGGATATCGATGGATTGGAGACCTACAAGCCGCTCACGTTCACGGGTGGCTGATATACCTATGAATTTTGATCAGCCTGCCCTTCCTCATTCTCAGTCATTAGAAAATCAGTTCCCTTTTCCTATGTCAACATCAGGTTTCTTTGATGGTTTAAGAGAGGGTAATGCTCACAGCCGAGGGTTAGTCAGATCAGCCGCAAGCATATCCGTTCCCGGTCCATCTTCACTCTCCTCTGGCAGGCAGAGTCCTATTTTAGGTGGTTTGGCTTCTGGAAGCAACCCGCTACCATCCGTCATTGAGGATCCAGCAGACCATCTTTTAGGAGCTTTTGACCTTCCGACTGACAGCCGATATTCGCATTCAATACACCTGAATAACCTATCATCATTCGATGACTCATTTGTGCCTTCTTCTCTACCTGCCTTTGGGTTATATGACTTCCCTAAAACCTCCGGTCTGGATATGGGTAATGCGCCATCCCAGGAAACACGCAGTTTTCCTCGTCACGTTCGCAAAACAAGCTTCGATCACACAGTCAATCGGGAGATGATGATGCAAAATATAGGTGGTCGCCATCAAGTGAACGGGAAACCGCTTCCTCCACCAGAAAGCTCATTAGGCACAAAGCGACCTGCCGATAATGTTCACTTTGATAGTTTATTGCGAACTGATCCATCTAATTTGGATAGCAATATGATGCGACTGATTTCATTGGCTGGTGTCGCCGATCGTCCCGCAAACATCTCCCCGTTCGCCTCTTCGCCGTTCAATTTTGCTTACTCGGCCTATGAAGGCACGTGTAATTCTTCTTGCTTTCCGGATATATCTCATCTGTTAACGCAGATTTTTCTCTTCCGCTGGAAAATGTCGTCGATCGTGCAGGGCCTGAGAAGAGCAGTAGTCCTGCTACTTCTGGAGGGATGGGTCAGACCTATATGACGAGGGCAACAATGAACGAGAGCCTGTTGACTCAGCACACTGGACAGCGCGAATCGGGCCTGTCTGCGGCTGCGGCTGCGGCCTCTGCTGCATTGGCTGAAGAATATACCCAGCTGAATATGGCAAATCTGGTGGATTCTGGGTTGGACTATCACCATCTAATGGATCTGGGAGGTTTAGCATATCCCCCGGATAGTTCTCCATTTACCCATGTTGACCCGACGCAAATTATTAATTTCACAACGGGCATCAATTCAGGTGCATTGAGTCCCACCAGCGAATGGGCAAACAGAATAGGTAGGAGTACAGCTGCCAGTCCGGAGTCTTATAATGCTTCCAATGCATCTACCCCACCTTCTGCGGAGAGTCCTGGAGCATCCGGAATCTGTGCAACCCCCAATCCTCGACCTCAAGGGTCAAGGCGAACTATAGATTCGACGAGGAAGTATGTGCCTTTGCGGCAAGGCGCTCAAGATGCTCAGCGAAGAAAGTCGATATCGACGGGTACCAATGTTGTGAACTCTCCAGACAGTGTTAGTGCAGATGGTAGTTCACCAGTTGCTACACCCGAAACGGGCACAAATGCTTCAAACGTGACTTCAGGTCAGGAGGAAACGAATGAGGTTGGAAATGCACGAAGCGGGAAGAATAAAGAAGACAGTGAACAAGCACTCACAATATGTTCTAACTGCCAGACGACGAACACGCCGTTATGGAGGAGGGATCCCGAAGGACAGCCGTTGTGTAAATTATTTCTGTTCACGCTGCCTTTGTCTGCTGACCCGTTGAATGTCAGGTAATGCTTGTGGCCTGTTTTTTGTGAGTAGATTATTGGAGTGACTTTTTGGAAAGTGGTTTACAAGTACCAAACGTAGAAACTCCATGGTGTCGTTCGACCTCTTTCACTGAAGACCGATGTCATCAAGAAACGGTATGTTGAACACAGATCACGAGGACATTTGATTCAATCAATGTTTCTTTTAAGGAACCGCGCTTCTGGTAGCTCCAGCAATGGCTTGCGCAAAGGAGGAGCACTACCCAAAATTGCGTCCTCAACATCACGACCTCGGTCGCAGTCGAATTCCGTGTCATCGAGTACCGCCAGGGGTGGGGCACTATCTACTGGTACTGCACGTGTCAGTGTAACGCAGGCAGCAGCGGGTGGAGGTGGAGTTGGGGGGTCTAGTAATATTGCTATGAAGCGACAGAGACGGACATCTGGAGTGGCAAACACGACCGCGTGATGATGTTTTTTTTCTGCTGACCGGTCTCGTGTACCATATGGCGTATCACATGATCTTTTACCTTTTGGATACTGGCTGCTTTTTTTTTGCTTTATTAGAGTTAAATTATTTGATTGTTTCTACGGATGAGAAGAAGAAAATAATGATAATCGGTAATGGTGTGGGTAACCGTCGCCAGTTTCCTTGACGAGCTCAGGATTTGTTATAACATCAGTTTGACGCGTGTCTTCACCGGCGAATTCTGTCTCATCTGCTATCTGCTAACCATTTTTCCGGGCTATTCGCTTGATTGGATCCCACACTGGCGGCCAAATTTCAAAATGCAGGCGCCACCCCAGGCACACCCTCTACTACTTCTTCCTCTCACCTCCTCCTCCAGCCCGTCGTCTCTAATGATCCCCGGAATCGACGCTTGCAACGTAGCACTTCTCGAACAGATCTAGATTTTGAGCAGGCTTTGCAAGCAGAGGGCACAGTTTTGCTGAGGGAAGGCGTAGACATCAACACTCTTGGGCTAGATTCAAGTCCACCACTCACCGCTAAAAGCTATAATTCATCCTTTAGTCCTGTTCCCAGTCCCGTTGGTCCAAGGGCTAGGATGACTAACCGGAGCACGACACCAATGAAGCCCCGCCAGCCTGGTACACCCATTATTGTCCCTCCTACACCAACTCTAGTTTCCGATGCAACTATACCTGGTCAATCTTCCTCCAGCACCCCTGAAACCACGTTTTCGACATCATCGCCTCGCCCTCAAAACCAAAATGATATATTGCATGATCCTACTGAAGACGATACTGAACGACAAACCAACAGAAGATCCCTTTATCGATCTCCTGGAACATCTAGTAGTCCAGATCTGACGACGTTGTTACGCAAGGCTAAAGAGAGGGGTGGTGTTATCAGTAGTCAACAATACAGAAACTTCAAGGAAAGAGAGAGGAAGAGACAGGATACCACACCTCCGCTTCCATCTCTTGTTAGACCTTCTACCGCGAATGTTCCAACTGTCACCAGAAGGCAAAGATCAACAACAGGTGTGGGTCCCAGCCAACCAATCTCAGCCACTCTGCCGAAAGGACTCGATGAAAAGAAAGGTGATCGGATGCTCGCAAGTCCCTACCCGAAAGAATCAGGATCGCTCAAGGTTAGTGTGATGCTTCTATTCTTGAAGAAGATTGAAGTTAATTGTTATTAAGCCACCGAAAACTTCAATGCGCGCTCTTTGGAGCAAGGTGACAGGTACGAACACTACAAGAGAACGCTTGGTAGGTGGCCATTTTTCTTTCTATCTGACGTGACATTCATCGTCTTCTCTTCCGTACTCACAGAGGACAGCCCGAGGTCTTGACACACCCTCTTCGTCTTCACTTTCTGAAGCTTTCACACCATCATCAGTTCCCTCAATGCCTCTCCAACACCGCTCACCTGTTACAGAGCCGCCTGAAACTCAGGACTCTCCTCGAACAGAGACGAAAAAACCCCTGACACCAATTTTGCCCGATCCTACACGAGAAAGTAGTGATACTGACGTGTCAATAGTTGTTGTTGACAAGGCTGGGTTCGTGCAGGAACCTTTACCGGATTCCAGGATTACGACAACTGCTCAAGGCACCTTGACCCCCAAGCGGAGGAGCATGAGTGTAGGTGACGCGGATTCAAAAAAGGCACCTGCTCCTTCAGCGAAGAACTCTCTTCCTGTAACGCTTTCACCACGGAAGTTTGAGAATTCTGGGAAAGAGGGATCCGAAGATACGACACTTCGCAATGTCCTTGACCAGTTCAGTCTATTCCAACTCGGGTCGTCTTCTGGTGCGATATTGGATTTGCAAGATCCCTTGGCTCCTGCACGACAGTCAGCATCTCGTAAAAAGACTGACGAGAGTACGACGCCGAATGTCATTTCTCGGGAAGAAATTGGAAAGAAGCAACACAAAGAGTTGAATCCAGCTGTCGTGCCACCCCGCAACGCTTCCTTACGGCCTAATCGTGCTTCTGGTAGTTCAAGCGTAAATAGCCCTGGTAACACAACGCTTAGTGCTGGGTCGCCTAAACCTCGTGGGGGACTTGATGGATCCGGAAGTTTGCGAGATACGAATAGACTTCATCCCCTGCATCGTGCAACCGCGTCCAACTCCGAACCTTCCCTTCTCCCTGTCATTGATGATGCCCGCATGTGTACGTTTAGCATTGCTTCCTAAAAACATCTGGATTTGCACTCGCTGACGATATACTTCCAGTATCACAACGGAGACGCAGTTCCCAACAAGACTTATCTGTCAACGATCTGGCGTTATCACGATTGCCATCATCCAGCCACTCATCAAACATCGATGATAGTGAAATGCAAGAGCAAGGCAAGGAGCTTGCCAGAAAATGTTGGGATGAAGACGAGGAATTCCTTGCTAAAGATAAGATTGCAGAATGGTTAGGAAAGCAGTCAGTATTTGCAGTTTGATCATTCTTTCGCCTCTAGGCTGACTGTCTGGAAAATAATAGCGGTCGAATCAATCAGGTCACTTTGCAGTATTACATGGAAAGGTTTGACTTCTCAGGCTTTCGACTAGATGTTGCATTCAGGTGTGGTCCAACTCTTGTTGATATGAAATGATGTATTCATCTTCGGCCCAGAAAGTTATGCTCCAAGCTTTTCCTGAAGGGCGAAACGCAACAAGTGGACCGTATTCTGGAGGAATTTAGCAAGAGATATTGGAGTTGCAACCCTGGAGGGGTGTATGGTAGCGCTAGTCAGTGTTCAAATCTACTATTGACTCAATGCTCACCCTTTCCCACTAGACATTGTCCATGCAGTCGCATATTCTCTGCTTCTGCTCAACACAGATCTCCATGTTGCCGATCTTAGTTCCAGAATGTCTCGTGGGCAGTTTGTCAAAAATACTATGACTGCAATACAGATGCAAATTCGACCGCATCCAGCTAGCGTCTCTTCCGATCTAACATATGACGATTGTTCTAGCAGTGTTCGTAGCCCGAGTTTCGAGGGTGCAGAACAGCTTCCTCGATCGAAACAAAGTGATAGCGGTCATAGTTGGAACAGTGTGTCAAAGGATATTTATCCGCGAGCCCCAAGCTCTATGACACAGCATGTCAACAGCAGTACGCCTTCTGTTCAAGTGTCAGTGTCCAGTCATGATCAACGTCCTACGCCTTTTCATACATACAACCGGGAATGGGAAGAGGAGATGGGGATTTTATTGAAGGTAATTCTATATTTAGTTGTAGTTTTTCCATTCAGAATTGATGGTGCTGAATACGGAGTGTTAGGAAATGTATAGCGCTATCAAGAGCGAACAGATCCTTCAGCCCCTCGATGTTGGTCGTTCCTCTACATCCTCGCTGAAGGCTGGAGGGGCAATGATGCGCAATAAAAGTTTCAGATCTAACCAAAATCTGAAACGTGGAAGCATCCGTGGGTTGTCTTTCCTTGCCGCTCAGGCTGGCATCACTCCGTACAGTAGTAATAACAATTTAGACGGTCGCGCAAGTCCAGCGCCTAGTTTCGCTACCTCTGAGGTTTGCCCTTCTCTCGAGTCTCTGCGGCCAAGCTGAAAGTTTTTTTTATCAACACAGACTTTATATGGCCCCGCGCCAGCGTTCCTTACTCCCACACTCGGTTTTGCCCATAACCTCTCGCATACTATCATACGCGAGGCACAGGAGGACGATGATCATAGTGTCAAAAGTGACGCTTCAGACTCAACAACAACCAGCATATCAGATGAAGAGCTGGCCTTACTTGGAGCACCTTGGGCCAAGGAAGGGATGCTCTGTCGGAAACACTTCACTGATGCAGGAGGAAAACGCGCCAAGGATAAATCATGGATGGATGTTTTCGTCGTCATTCAGAAAGGCGAACTCAGCATGTTTATCTTTGGCAACAACTCTGTGGGGAACACCGGAGCAGTTGGGGGTGGGAACTGGCTTGTAAGTAAGATCTCTTGATTAATTAACCCAGATACCATAATAGCACTCAAGGCAAATGCGAATTCTGTTGGGGCCCTTCATCTGGCCCATTCTTTGGCTCATGCGCTGCCACCCCCTGGTTATGATCGTAATCGACCTTATTGTATGGTCTTGTCGTTGCCGAACGGCGAAGTCTTTTTCTTTCAAGCCGGCACAGAAGAGCTGGTCAATGAATGGGTCTCGACTTGTAACTACTGGGCCGCGAGGGTCAGTAAGGAGCCCTTGGCTGGAGGTGTCTCAAACATGGAGTACGGCTGGAACAGAGTAGCGGATCCCTTCGTACAAGGCCGTGCGACTTCTTACAATGATACACGAGATTCTACTGATACTGCCGATGCTATGAGTATACGGAGTGGCCGGAGTACAAGGAGTTCACGATATAAGCTTACCTGGAGGGATGGCGTCGCTACAGTTCGAGGGAGCAGCTCGCCCTATGTTGACAGGACCTTCATCGCGGACTGGAAGGAGCCATTTCCACCTGCAGTTTCAAGTAAACATGATGAGGAGACGCAACTGGAAGCTCTGAAAAAGCACGTGGCCTTCCTGAAAAAGGATCTGCAACAACATAATGACCTGAGAAATCCAATGATGAACCTGGTAAAGCATACTTTGCTTTTCCCAAACCCGTCAGCTAAAGTGAATATTTTAGTATCAACCCAAATCTCCAAATGCACTGAAGGCACAGACAAACTGGGAGAGGAAGTCGAAATATATTCTCAAGGAGACTGTCAAATACGAGTCATACATCGACTCTCTAATTGGAGCTATGTCTTTGCGACTCAAGAAACTGGGAGAAAAAGGTCCGTCGCCCACTCGTCCAGACCTTTCGATGTCTGTTGAAAATGTTTCGCATGAAGCTCTGGAACGTGCTCTAGACAGAGCCACTCCAACGGATGTAAGAGGCAAGTGCAAGGAACCGGAAACAGCAATGCATGAACAGACCCAATCGTCTATCCCTGGCTCAATGATGCCGGCTCAGCAGGCTGGACCTTCGAGCCGCCAAAGAGAGAAGAGCAGAGTCGATGAGGACAATGATGACGACTAGGTGACGATCTTTGTACATGCATCTGACTATTTCTTTTTCCTCCGAGTATTATTGTACATGTATTTTGGATATTCTTTGGTGGCTGGTGCGTGTTCATCGCGATGCCTGAATACCAGCCACCCTTGTTTCATATATTGAACGACGATATCATTCGTTTATATCTTAATACACTGTCTGTAATTGTTTATACTTAACACGAGTCCTTTGCTTCGAATTTAAAGAAAATAATAAATTTATGTACTGGTGCTCGACCGCAGCCGATGGGGTTTCCAACAAGGCACCCTAAGGTTTGCTTCTCGAGATAGTACTGAAAGGTGTGGGATCTTTGGAGCGACTTTGATGCGCCATAGACTGCGTGGTAGTTGAGTTCAGGTCATATCCACTGGAGTAGCCGGGAGAAAATCTGAGGGTCGACATGGGTAATTGAAGCGTATCCTCGCCGAGATCAAATAATTTGATGTTTCTATACACACGACAAGCCATGGACGCGCAAAGAGACACTGAAGGGAAGGCAAACATGTTTCGGAATACTGGAGGAATTGATGGAAGCACAAGAAGTATGAGGAGGATGATATATACTGATAGGTTGATCCTACCAAACTTTTTTTCAGGCAACAGTATGGATAAGAGGAAGAACTCTCTCTTACAGATAGTATTGTTGTCCCCCTTGCAAAATAGCCCTTGACAGTCTCGGAAGAGCTTTCCCTGAGACTATCGTATTCCAGGTCACATTGGCGTCAAGATTGCTATGCAGGGTGATAATCTTGTATGAAATTGCAAGAAAGACAAAGGTGTCAAAGACGAGCGGGAAGATCACGGAGGCCAACACATAAGGCTGAAGTTGCGAGTCGATGCAGTGCCTCGTGAATGGAATGTGTACAGCACGGACGCCAGTGGGTATGGTGAACTCTGAGCCCCAATCGAAGACCCAGAGGACAGTAGAAATTCTGTTAATCCATTGATTCCCTGCCCAGACTGCTTGCACACGACGGAGGAATAGGAAGGAAGATGATGAGATGGATAGAATGCAGCAGCAGCCAATTGCAATGAACATAGGATTGCAATTATCGAGCGGGCTAGCTAAGGGGGCTCTAAGCGTGAGTGCATATGGGCATCACAAGTGGTTCGGAGCACCTCACTCTTTGCGAAACAGGATAAGAAAACATAGAAAAAGGAGAAAAGCCTATTCGGTCTCAATGAACATTACTGTTTTATTTGGAGAGGTAGAGAGAGCAAACCTGGATGTCACGAAGCAGATGCTCACCGCACGAATGGATCTTTGTCTGCGGAGAATTCCGATATCATCTGGAATATAAATGAGGATGTCCCATATTGTAGCCTGCAAGATTTACGTTTAGTCGCAAGCACTCTCTCCAACACACGATACTCACACCAAGCACAGCAATGTAGAGGTTACGAACTACTTCGAAATCAAAGGCTTCGGACGGGGACAAGTAACTAAGGTAGTTACTCGGGTTTGGTGTGGAGGCCATGATAAGTGGCTGAGTGCTGCAAAGGCAAGGCCCTCTATGGAACCTTTCAAAACTGAATAAACGGAAAAGTCAGTGTATTGTCATCCCAGAATCTCGGAAAAGCTAGTTCTATGATTATGTAAAATGTGATGTTGGAAAATGGACAGATATGGCAAACATATCCGGATTACAGTTCAGGGCTCATTTAGATAGTGTATACACAAGAGCTTGGATCCTGTGTACTCACCATTCAAAGTTATTTTTGGAAGAGGAAGTATATCAGATAGAACCATGGTCAATCAGCTGTCAAATAGTCATCCGTATAGTCATCCGTGTGAACCTTTGGCAAACCTTTGTTATCCTGTGGCCAATACCATCTCATGGCTAAAGGATTTCTAGCAGTTCTTTCTGAGCCCGGCGAAGTCGACTTGGACGAATTCCACGGTGTGTCCTGCTACCACACTTCAAGTTTTTGACATTCAATCAGCCGCAGACTGGTACAATAACGAACACGTCCCCTTGCGTCTTAATCACATCCCTGAATTTCTCACGGGTGCTCGATACCAGGCAGCCGATGATAAAAAACCGGGCTGGATTGCATTATACGATACAGGCTCTCCGTCGATCTTTCAACATCCTTCTTATACTCGTCTTCGAGAAACCCGGAGTCCTCGGGAAGCAGCTCTTGTCAAGCGTCTCGATGTTCTAGATAGGCGCATGTACGAAGTAGTTTTGGAGACGGACATGAAAGCGGGGGGGTTGAGTACTGGGCTAGCCATGGGTAATCCAACGCAGTGGATTGTCACTCATGGGTTGGACATTGATCAAGAGCATTCTCACGGGGGTGCAGATGTTGTAAATGAGATCTGGCAAACTATCGTTGCGGAGGGAAATCGAGTGCCAAGCTTGCTCCGATCCCAATTGCTGAAATGTATAGAGAACTCAAAGTCAGGTGTCACTGTATCGTCTGACTCTGAGGCTCAGAGAGTCTCCAATTATTTTGTGTTGCATGGTACGCGCATCGTATTACTCCAATTCACGAAATTCAACACATGTTCGACAGAGATGAATGCTAGTTCTGACCTGAAGCCAATGATCGATGCAATGAGAATGTTGTCGGGGGAAAAGCACATGTTCAAAATCTCGGAGGAGAGAGGGTGGAAACTTTATCGTGCTTATCCCTCCATTGCCCAGGGCAATTTGCCGTGAAGACCTGGGCCTAGGTGTCGAAGTTGGGGATCAGATTTTCCTGAAGCTTGAATTTCAGACTGGTTTGGATTTTGCTACAAATGTTCATCAGAGAATAAAATGGCTATCATCGAAAGAATTCAAAATAAGACGCGACAAAGAAAAGTAAACAACAGCCGAGAATAGGAAAGTTTGGTAATGCATAGTAGATGATAGGAGATGCTTCTAGGGGCCAGTGCCTCATTGCAAATTGTAATAATCTTGGGTGGTGTGGGAAATCTAAGGGATTAATCCCTCAATCCCTTGTGATTTTACATCGCTGTGCAGGCGCTCCTTGAAGTGTTCTGCTCCCACAGCCTTGTTCTCACACTCGCTTCCCTTCAAGAAAAATGCCGGCATGCCTGTTAGCACTCCACCTGCTGCTCTATCTGCCAGCTGATCTGCAGCCCCAAATCATGTTGTTTCAACGCTGCTAGCAACATCCTCACTGAGACACAGCTGCCTCCAGTGGCAACTCCCAACTTCAACATCCAGCCTTCATCGACCATAGAACTGCAATGCACCGACAGCAATGATAATCGAACTGGGAAGAGTTGGATACCTTGCGGCAAACAAGTGACCGCACCCTGTACCTGTAATTTCATTGGCTCACCGTCATGGGGAGGGATTTGTCTGATTGAATGGGGAACATGGTGTCTTGATCTGCCACGACCCTGCCATTTGTGACACATGTCATGCTTCTTCTATCGTACATGCCTACATATACTGTCGGGCTTTTGTACGTAGCTCCGCTCTGTTGCCTCCTTGGCCTGTTCGTTGCTTATTGTATATAAATATTGAGATTTTCTCCATTAACACGTGACGGATCAGAAAGACTTCGGTTGTCTGTGACAGCGGGCTGACCTGTTTTCCTGACCACTTGTTTTTTTTCTGTGGTGGGATCATCGACATACTCTTATTCTGCCAACTATCCCTG
>Ga0153981_1000193_pt1 | contig 17251 bp, 4 predicted proteins | sample TSGA065MetaG_FD_104714 | JGI IMG/M metagenome (GOLD analysis project Ga0153981, IMG submission 104714) | Attine ant fungus gardens microbial communities from Georgia, USA - TSGA065 MetaG | ecosystem: Host-associated > Fungi > Mycelium > Unclassified | place: USA: Georgia, Magnolia Springs State...
TAGAAAGTATTTCTATACCTTCAAATACCTAATTACAACTAATATCTCTTTGTTATATATTTTGTAGTTTCTTTTAGTATTGCTTAGAGATTTTGAGATAAAAGCTACTGGTCTTCACAAGTCATCCAAGTACTTTATTGAAAGTATTTCTTTAGTTGCATAATTTGAAGCATCTGCTTTTACCCTAAATTTTTTGTTTAAATCTAGGGCTGCCAATACTGATCTTGTTGTAAAGATCTTTTTGAGTTTATTAAATACTCATTGTTGTTTACTTTTCTATTACCACTTTATATTCTTTCTTGTTAGCTTGTTCATTGGTCTTATTACTTTATGAAATCTAAAAACTTTCTAATATCTTTTATATTTTTTGGTTCTGGTCAACTCAGTATTTTATCTACTTTCTTTTTCTTTATCTATATTCCATTGGATTCTATGACAACTCCAAGGAATTCAATCTTTTTTACTTTTCACACATACTTTTTTGGCTATATATACAAATTATTCTTCTTTAGCCTTCTTAATACTTTTTCTACAATTTTATTGTCTCTTTTTGGTTTTAGTTTCTACCAATACATTGTTTATAAATATAGCTACTTTGCTCTTGTTTACTAAATCTCTCAGGATTTTGTTTATTATTGTCTGAAATATAGCTGGTGAATTTGTTATCCCAAAAAACATTATAGTTGGTTCAAATAATTCTATATGTGTTATAAATGCTTTTTTTTACTCATCTTCTTTCTTAATTCTCACATTATTAAAGCTCCATCACAAATCTATCTTTGTAAATACTTTTTTACTCTCTATATTGTCAATTAAGTCTATTATCAATGATAATAGATAGTTATTTTTTTACAGTTTGTTTATTTAGACTGTAGTAGTCTATAACCATTTTCTTGCTTCCATCCTTTTTGCTTATAAAGAACACTAGTAATGTTTAAGAAGATTTTGATAGTCTGATATACCTCTTTTTTAATTGATTGTTTATAAAATTCTAGACTTTCTTTCTTTTGTTTTTGGACAAAAGGTAAATTTTTCCTTTTCATGGTTTAAACATCTCCTTAAGATCTATAGTATAATCCCAGACTTTCTTTGTTGGCATTCTTTCCAATTCTACCTTCTCAAATACTTTTTTCTACTTTAGGAATTTCTGTGGTATCATTTCCTTAATTTTCCTATAATTTTGCTTTAACTTCTTTTTTTCTTTTTCAATTTTTCTTGTTGTCTACTGTTCACTTCACAATTCTTTCTTTCTCTAGGATAGCTACCTTTTTTTTTCCTTGCTTTTTTCTTTACTTTTAGCTTTGTATTTTTTCTATATAATAGTAAATACCTCATTATACTAATTTTCCCTATTTCCTAGTTGATTTTTAGGTTATAAACTTGTAACCATAGCATATTCAATATAATATCTGTTTTTCCTAAGTTACATACATCTATCCATATTCTTTTTACATGATTTTTATAGTACATATTTACTTCTACTTGGTATATTATTGCTCCTGCACTGTTATTTATGTTATCTATATTTCTTACTATTACTGGTCTTTTTAACTTCTATAGTCTGAATCTATACTTGGCTACCATTTTTCTATTTATAAATATTCCTGCTATGCTACTATTCAAAAGCACTTTTATTATTATGCCTTTGTGTATATTTACCTTTTCTACTCCAATATTCAACTATATCTTTTTTAATATTTTAAACAATTTTTCTTAAGTCTCTTTGTTCACTTCCCTTTCTTGCTGTACTTTTCAGAGCCCCTGTCCATGTGCTGATTTGCTGTACTTTTTCTTCTATAGGGTATACTACTTCCCTTCTAGTTTCACCATTCTTTTTTTTTTCTACTTTATATTTTAGGCATAAGATCCTTCTTCTTTTTTGCTCTGTTACCTTTCTTATAATTGTATTCTTTCTTCTACATTTTACATACTATACTCTTGTCATTTTATATACTGTACAAAAGAAATTTTTGTTCTTGATTTTTGTGGATTTGTACTCCTTTGTCTTTGTATCCTCTACAATCTATATATGTTATTACAGTCTCTTCTGTGATCTATTACCTTTTAAGTAAAAGTATATCCTCTAGAGGTATATTCTACTTGTTATAGTACTTCTATACCTTTTTCTATATGGGATGTACTAGTCTTCTCTCCTGCTGTACCTTTTGTGGTCTAGCTACATACACTACTTCTTTCTCTCTTCTCTTTTTTCTTCTGAATTCAATATTTGAATACTCTTACTTGTAGTGCTCTATACTCTAACATCTGAAACATTTTACTTTCTCTACTATTTCCTGTTTTCTTGTTTTCACTTCTTCCTTTACTCTTGAATTTATTTTGGGGAATTGGTTTCCTCTTTATTTTCTTCTTCTTATTTCTGTAGTTATAGACCAGATATCTAAATCTTTTACAACATTGACAAATTCTCTTTTTTCTTTCTTCTAGTTTTACTTTTAGTTTAGTAAAAGTATGCTTTTGGTCAAGCAGGCTGCTCATAAGAGAGTTGTATTGGAATTGAGATATTATATTGACATCTCAATAGTATGAAGTAAATGGTTGATTTCACTAGCTATACTACATCTACTAGAATACAAGATCTTTATCCAGCTAGAGTTCTACTGCTCTACTAACTACTGCTTTAATACTAGAGTTAAACTATTATCTAACAGATAGAATTCTTAATTTAAACAGTCTTCTAGAGAGTAACTGTCAATCCTTTACATGTACAAGTCACAATAGACCTCAGTACAAGGTTTATACTAAGAATAGTACAAGTATCTACTAAATACTGCTCGGTTGCAAGATCAGGTTTTAGTACTGGTACCCAAGCTTAGTACTGTATTTCCACCATCAATCCCTAACTAATTAACAAGTCTCCTTAAGCCAAGGGTCTAGCTATACATGAAGATAACTAATAATTATGATAACTACTGGTCAAGGGTTAAAAAGATTATAAAAATTGAGATAAGCAAAATCCAAAACAGATAATGCTCTAGATATAGAATTAAGTTCTAGTATAGTGACTTAGCCTGAAATAACTTAATTACACTCCAAGTCCAAGTTAACAAGGAAAACTTAATAGAGTTTTTATTGGATTCTATACACTACTTATATAACTACTATATAGTTTGTATACTACTCTCCCACACTTATCATGTGATATCATCATATGACTTGTAACATATAACATTATTATATAATACTTTTCTATATTCTTTTCTTGGATACTTTTCTATATTTTTTCCTTGTATAGTAAGTTTAAATAAAAATAATATTTCTATATATATATATATAAATAATAACTTAGCTATTTTACTAAGTCATGATACTAGACACTAGTTTTTCTACTGTTTTTTTTTCTTCTATTTTTCTCACTTACTTTTTCTTTTGTGTTTCTTGCTTTTTTTTTTATATATAGATAAACACTGCATTATTTTTACTTTCTCTTTTTCCCAGTCAATTTCTAGATTGTGGACAGCTAACTAGAGTATATTCAATATCATCTCTATCTTTTCCAAATTGTATACATCTATTCACACTTTCTTAATATATTTCTTGAAGAACATATTGTACTCTATCTGATAAGTGATTGCTTCTCCCACATTGATAGTTCTATCTATATTTCATACTAATAGAGGATTTTTTAGCCTGTTACAAACTTTATTCAGACCATAACTCTAAGAATACTTGACCAATTTTAACAATCTAAATGATCATCAAAAGCTTTTAAGAAGACCTTTTAAACAGTACCAAAAACATCTCAAAACAATCAGTATTCACCACAATTATGTATTTAAGGACTGTATGTCTGCAAATAAACCTCAAACTTAATAACATCTTTTGCTACTTGTCTAACTTTACTTTTTGAGCACTTTAATTATCAAATCAACCAATTACAAATCAGTAAGTAGCCATTTGTAATATAGCTTCTCTAGCTTAAATCTCTTTTTTTTTACAAAGTTTGTGTCTATAAATAGATCTATTGCTCCACTATTCAATAGTGCTTTTACTGTTATTCCTTCATAACTCTTTAGCTTTTCCAACCCTACTTTCATCTACATTTCTTTTACTCTCCTAGTATTGCTTTAACAAAAAACTTTATTTTTCAGCTTTTTTGGAAGCAATATACTATATATATTTGAGAAGATCAGCTAAAAACTTACTGTTCTCTATTGTTTTTTGCTGACTTTTGTAGTATTTCTACTATTCTTCTGTTTTTTTTTTTTCTGCCAACAGTTTTTGGCTATATAGTCTTATTTTCCACATATATAATATGTCCTATCTCTTCCTTTTCTTCTATCAACATCCATTGTATTAGGGTCTCTTTTTAGCCTTTATTTTCTCTAATTGTTCTGTACTTCTTCTCTAAAGTTCTAACCTCTTGCTCTTTATACAATCTGTTCCTCTCTTTCTTTATATAACCTCTCTCTAAAGCCTCTCTTGAACTGTGTATTTTCCTGTAAGCATATTGTATTTCTCCCTAATATTTTCTTCTTTGCTCTACTCTATCTTTGGTTTCTATCCAATTTGAATTTGGGTTATATATATACTTAAACATAAAGTCTATATATATAAAAGAGACACCCAAGTCAATGACTTAAGCTCCATATAGACAATTTTTTGAACTGTAGACAAAGCTGTTAGTAATATCAGATGAACTGTATATCATGGTATAATCATATATTGCTGACTCAGATTTTTTTATAAGTAGAAGTCTTTATATATATTGGTAGAATATATTGTAGATATTTGCTAAGAAAAGTGAAAATAGTAAATATTGAAGTATTTCAATAAATAAATCTATTATCTCAGTAAATACTAGACTTTGGGCCTTATTGTTATGTATTCCCAAGAGTTATTTATGCTGTTAATTATTTGTTTATTTTAATAGTTTAACTATAAATTCCTTTACTATAAGTGTAATTATTAATTTAATATTATCATTGGTATATTTGGTTCTTCACAACTCATATAATTGTATTTGTTTATTACAAATAAAAGATACATTACTTGTCTTACAACCACAATGTCACAAAAGTGTTCTATGCAAGCCACCAACCAGACTAAGATGAGTAAAGAGGACTTTTCTAATAATAATAAAGAGTTGAACTGTATTATCAAATCAAAAATAGCAGTGTTACAGAAAACCACAAAAGAAGTACACAAATGCCTGTATTTGATGTAGAAGAAGCAAAAGCAATTAAGACTATACAAAAAGAAAAAAAAGGCTCTGAATAAAAAAAAAAAAGCTGGCCTAGTAAGTGGATACAAAATAGGTTAAGAAAAAGAAGAGAAAGAGGGCTGCAAAACTGGTGGTAGAAGATGATGAAGAGAATACAAAAACAGATAGATCTATAGTTACTTTGCTGAAAAAAAAACCCTCCAAGAAGAAGCAAATTACTAAGGTTAATTTCTTAGACTATAAGACTGTGAGTGTTCAAAAGGCTTTAAGAAGAGCAAATATCAAATACATTTGAGAGAAACACAAAAGTATGTAATTACCATCTGATATACCCAATGACAGTAATATGGAAGGTTCTATCAAAGAAAATGGAAAAAAGCAAAGTAAAAGATCTCCTTGGCCAATGAAAAAGATAGGAGACAACATTGGCTGTAAACAATACATTTGTACAGGCAAGTCTTGTATTTCTTATCCAAGAAGGTAAGTGGTACTTTTATTACAGCTATACAATTATATTTATATACTATTTCTGTATTAAGTATACTACTTGTACAATCTACTTTGCCAAGAAAGTACTTTGCAAGCTATTTGTCAACACAAGGGTTATCTTCTACTAATTCAATACTACAGAGACTCTTTAATACATTGAGGAACAAATAATAATGCTGGTATAGTGAGTTAGCATATGGTAGCAGAATTTGAAAAATAGCTTATTAACATTGCAAAAAATGGTCTACAACAAATCACAATACTTAATGGCAACAATATTAGAGGGCTTTTCTAGTACTCTTCTATTGTACTAAAAAGGCTTTTTGTTTCTGTCAACTTTCTCCTGAGTGTTTTGCTTAGCTCTTTTTTAAATTTTTCATAACCACTTCCTCATATCACCTTTTTGAACTCCTGGACATACTTATTACAGGTTTTTCTTTTCTACTTAATTGTTCTTAACTACTCTATTTTTCATTCCTTTTTTACTATTTCTCTAAATTCATTTTTCATTTTTCATTTTGTTGAATAGTTCTTCTACTGTTTCTACTTTTGATTCTCTTTTTGATAACTTGTTTAACAGATTATCTTTTCATGTCTTTGCTATCCCTCTCTATATATAAGATAGTATCCAGATCATTTTTGTTATCTCTGACTCCTCTATATAAGAGAACTCTACTAACACTGTCTCTGAAACCCTAGACTTACATTCTAGAGTGATCTTGTGCCTAATTAAATATTACTATGTAATATATGATTTCCTTTAGTTCAACTCAAACACTTCTAATCCTGTTTGATAGAACTGTAGAATCAGTGATGTCTTAGCTATAATAGTATATATACTGTAGAATACACCCTAGGAATCTTATCCTAAACTCTAAGAATTTTCCTAAAAGTAAGTTGTAATATACTTAGAACTTGTAAATATTATTAAGAATTCTTCTGGAGTTTACTTTGCTCCAGTTGCCCTTACAGTAGTTTAGGATCTTCTGAATAGAGTCTTGGTAGAATGTAATAGACAGTCTTTTTCTAAATGCCCTCTTTTGTCTATAACTAACTCTTCAAAGACTTCACTCTATCACAAATAGCTACTTACTGATTTATGATTGGTTGATTTAATAATTAAAGTGCTCAAAAAGCGAAGTTAGATAAGTAGCAAAAGATATTGTTAAGTCTAAGGTTTATTCTTAGATATATAGTTCTTAAATATATAATTATGGTGGTCTATATACCAGGATAGTCTACTATATAATCACTACCTATTGTTCTATATATAAGAGTGCTATTGTTCTTGAAATAGAGATAATCTAACCATCTTAGAACAGTCTTTTGTTTTATTCAAGGACAAATGATAATCTATAAATAAAGATCAGTATTATCTACAAATATTAAGGATCTTGTATCTTCATAGGATCTTATTGCCTTGGGTTTTATTTATAGCCAAAAGAAGCGCATTGAAGAAAGCTTTACAATAGTTATTGAAGCAAATGATTATGTCAAATAGTTTCCAAGATATCAGCAATTTAGTGTCTAGTGACTTGATAATTACCAACTAATCTGCTGATAACTTAGTGAATACTGATTGTTTTGAGATGTTTTTGGTACTGTTTGAAAAGTATTCTTAAGGGCTTTTGGTAACCATTTAGATTGTTGAAATTGGTCAAGTATTCCTGGAACTAGAGTCCAAATGAAGTTTGTGATATACTCTATGTAAATATTATATACAAATACTCTCTAGGGCATAGCTGATGCCCTAGCTTACCTATAGCACTATTTACACAAAGTTTCTAAGTAACAGAACAACTCAGAAACCAATATTAACAATACTCTCTCTACTTTGATTGCCCAGCTACAATAGCTCATATATCAAGCTTAGCTAAAACTTGTGTTCTCCCCAAACTTTCATAGAGAGCAGAGCTTAAGATGTATATTTCTCAACTTCTGTACCTTGTATATATATTTGGCCCTGGAACAGTTCAGTTGTAAGAAAGAAAAGGTACTTTGGATGTTAATGTTTTTTAAAGAAGACTAGGTCATAAAATAGTCCAAAAATCTCTTTAGATATAAAGTAGACACCAGTATTTTTTTTCTTTAAACCTAGATCAACTTTGATCAACAGTTCTAGATACAATTCTTTCTAGTCATTGTAAAAGTGAATGCAATAAACATCTTAAAGAGATCGTTCTACTACTAAGAGAACTAGATAGTAAACAATTACTTGGATGGTTTCTAGACTCTAGTCTCCAATGCTGGATACATGAACCCCTGATCCTGGTGGTAAAGTTCAGATAAGAACTCAAAATGAACATCTAGAGCTAAATCACTACTATGCTCTATGAAAAATCTATAGATATAGATTCAGAGGCTTGGTATTATATAGCCCAGAGGATTGACTAAGCTCACTTTACTAATGAAGTCTTTTAGTCTTTACAACATGTGATATCCTTTATCTCCTCTAAGATTTCCATTTTTTATTTAGTTCTACTTACTATAGTTTATACTCCTCTAGTTCTCTTTATGTCTACTTTTTCTAGACTTTTACCTTTGCTTTTCCCTCTATTCCTTGGAGTGTCCATGAATATCAAAATGGCTTAGAAGGCCCAATCTCTTCTTCTATACAGCTGTTACTATTGTAGAAAAGCTAACTATTTTGTTAAAGACTATTTACACTACTCTTGAATAGAACAAAAAACTACTCTAAAACGGTTAAGTTATTTCTATTTCAAGAACAATAGCATTTCTATATGTAAAACAATAGGTAGTGATTATATAGTAGGCTGTTCTAGTGTATAGACCACTATAATCATATATTTAAGAACTATATATCTGAGGATAAACCTCAGACTTAATAACATCTTTTGCTACTGTCTAAACTTTGCTTTTTTGAGTTTTTTAATTGTTAAATCATTAACTCACAAATCAGTAAGTGGCTATTCTTAACAAAGCAAGAGCTCACTTTTCTTTGAACATATTGCTTAAGAGGTTATTATATTGTTGTTAAGATATAGTATTAATGTCTTAAGGTTGAAGTGAAAGGTTTTGATCTTACTTAAGTTACATCTGTTGGAGCATAAGATCTTTACGCCAGATACCTACTACTTTACTAGCTACTATCCTAGTACTAGGGTTATACTATTACCTTTAAGAAGAGGATTCTTACTCTAAGTAGCTTCTTAAGGATATATTACTATTCTTTTACATATATAGATTACAATGGACCTCTAGTACAAAGTTGATAAAATAAAAGAGTATAAGTAGTCTACTGAATACTACCCAATTGTAAGGTCAGGTCTTGGATATGATATCTAGGTTTGGTACTACACTGCCACTAGCAGTTCCTAACTAACTACCAAGTCCCTTTAAGCCAAGGGCCTGGCTATGTATGGAGATAACTAGTAATTACAATAATTACCTGTCATAAACTTCATTTAGACTATAACTTTAGAAATACTTGACTAATTTCAATAATCTAAATAACTACCAAAAGCTCTTAAGAAGATCTTTCAAACAGTACCAAAAATATCTCAAGATAGATTCTATAAAGATACAAGGTTCTCAATATTTGTATATAACATTGATTTTTATCTATAGATTATCATCTGTTCTTAAATAGAACAAAGAACTGCCCTAAAATAGTTAGGTTATCTCTATTTCAAGAACAATAATACTCTTATATGTAGAATAATAGATAGTGATTATATGGTAGACTGTTCTAGTACACAAACCACTATAATTATATATTTAAGAACTGTATATCTAAGAATAAACCTTAGACTTAACAACATCTTTTGCTATTATCTAAACTTTGCTTTTTTGAGTCTTTTGATTATTAAATTATTAACTCACAAATTAATAAGTGGTTATTTGTGATATCACTGGTTAAGGATTAAAATAATATAAAAGTAAAAGAGTAGACAAGACTTAAGATAAATAGTATCTAAGAAGTGGAATTGAGTTCTTCTATTGTGTAACTCAAGTTGGGTTGACTTAGCAGCTAAGTTTTTGAGAGTTACAAAAAGAACTCAATAGAGTTCTCACTCAATTGTGCCAGTTACTTATATAAGTATGCTATTTGCTCTCATTTATATTGATGGTATTCTATAACCAGCCAAAAGACTACCAGTTCAATTCTCTTGTCTATTATTCTATAAGTACATATCAGGAATATAGAGAACAAAGTAATAATTAGCTAATAGAATAACTCTGAGATAGTGTAAATCACAAAGAAAGAGTACTAGCTAATGTGAAAAAGAAATATACTTATACTTCAAAATATATATCAAGAAACAGAAGTTTAGAGATGACAAGAGAAAACAATCTTGGCTTTAATATATATATTGTGCTCCAATCTCCTATTGCAAGTGATTATTGATTTTGGAGAGGAAGAGATGTTGTCAGATATTAAGTAAGGATCTAAAGTCTAAGTTAAGAATTATATAGAAAAGAAGAGGAATATAAACAAAGAATAAGTTAACATTAATCTACAGACTAGATTGTTATTACATATCTACTCTATATATATACTATACTGGAATAGAAGAGGTCTAGTCTATACTACAATACTTCTATATAACTAAGAGTAATTATTTTAGAAAAAAAAAATAAAGAAAAGAAAAGAAATAATTAAAATATAACTGAAAATTTGGTAAATAACAATACTTCTCTCTTAAGGCTGAGCTCTCAAAGCCCCAATGCATAAGCAATTCAATTATCACTTGATTGGATAAATTAAAGAACTTCACCAGAATTTCTTATTCTTACTTTCTAACTATTATTATGTTCCCCAATACTAATACTTTAAACATTGCTGATATTGTTGAAACTATTAACCCCATTCTTTCTGATGACAAAGTTTATAAACAAGAGAGACTTTGTTATTATAATGAACTTTGCCAACAAAAGAAGAAAGAGGCTATCAAACATTTGTAGAGAAGACAAGCACATGTAGTAGAGAAGAAACATCAAGATGAACTTGTAGAGCAACTCTAGCTACAATAAGAATAGAAAGAACAAGACTATCTTCACCAAGAAAAAGAAAAGCAAAACAAACTTACAGAGCAGGAAAAGGCCTCTAATGTGCTAACCACCAAACTCCTTAACAATTGTTTCTACCAATTAGAGATACAGTGTCAAGATATTGTTGTCAGAGTTAAGGGTAAAATTATTATAAATAATCTCCAAAAACACAAAATTCTCTATACTTTCTTTTATAATGACTTCAAGAATATAATGTTGATTAGATTACTAGTACTTTTCAAAAAACATTATATAAAATTATTGCCAATGGAAAGTCCAGCTTAGTAGCAGAAAAAAAAGAAGTTAGAGGTGGAGTTTGGAGAGGGCAATATTATAGGTGGTTATACTCTGTGCTTGCATTGTTATTAGCATAGAATACCTTGTAAGTTTCAAGGTTTAATGTAAGTCTATTCTACTCTTTCTTTTGGTATAAGTTTTAATTTTATATAGGAAATTGACCACTTGTCAAGCTTATATTAAGGCTAGGGTAGCTTGTCACCTGTTCTCTAAGGAGTCCGGAAGGAAGGCCAATAAAGAATGGACCTCCAAGAGATCAAGGACAGTAGCAACCAAGTACATAACAGATGAAGAATAAAAAGAACATATAAAGTACTTGTTAAAGAAGTTGGTAGATTAGGTCAGGAAATTAGTAAAAGCAGTAAATTAAGTTAAAAATAAGTTGGGAAAGTTGGATGAAGGGTCAGGAAGATCAGGCTTGAGGTTGATAATATAGGTAGAAACTGTAAGAGCAGAGACAGAAACAAAGAAAGGAGAAAAAAAAAAATAAAAGAAAAAAGAAAGTAGAAGAGAAAATAGAGGTAATAGAGATAAAGGATTTGGATATGAAAGAAGTTAAAGAGTAGTAAAGTAGTTATGATTGTTTGATTGTTTAGTGAATTTTATACTACTATCTGCTTCTGAAAATTTGAGTACAAGAAATAAAAAAGAGTTTGTTACAAGTATTTTAAGAGTGAGGCATTGTTCTGTAGCAATGGAAACTGCAAGGCTAGAATACAAGTACCCAACTTTGCACAAATAAAACTATAACTCTGAAAATACAAGTAAGTAATATATATATAATAAAAACTGTATGGAGAGCAGAATACAAGTACTTGACTTTGATTTTGGTTTTGATTCTAATTGATATATATATATTTGATAGAGTCAAAAGAATAAGAGATTGAAATAATGTATAACGGAGAGTAGAAAGATAAAAAAGAAATATGAGGTTGGAGAGTATATATGATTATTAGTTTTCTGGTCCAATTTGAGTAGTCTGGGCTTAAATGGGTATTTGGAGTGAAAATCACTAATAATTTCTTGAGCATAATTCAATTCCATAGCAGGCAATTACTTGAAGTTGTTCTTTATATTTTTATATTCAAGCTAGATAATCTTGTATAATAGTTTGTATACTCTCCAACAATCAATTTTAGAGTCAACTATTTTGTAGATCTTATATTCAGGTTCTCTATTGATAATAACTGGTACAGGTAAAAGATCAGAGCATTGCATAAAAGTATTAGACATGACTAATTTGAGCATAGAGATATAGAAGACTAGATAAACTACTCTTATTAATTCTGAAAGTTAGATAGTAAAGGACTGTAAACTAGATTAAGTAATAATTTCATAAGAGCTAAGGTACTTCTTAGAGAGTTTTTTTGACAAATGGATAGTCCAGAAGAACTGTACTTTAACAAAAACAGATTATCCAATATAAAACTCTAGAGGGGATTGTCAACAATTGTTAATATAGGACTGATACTGGTATTGTGCTTGTGGTATTTCAGACTTGAGCTACTTCTATAGTTCATCTAAGTTAACTGCAAAATCTTGGATACAAAATGATACTATATCTTGTTCCGAATATATAGTGATATTCAGATAGTAACCTTTGTTGATAAAGAATAGAAAAACACCAGTGGTGGAACTAGAGGTATTATTGTAAGCAAACTCTACAAGAAATAGTAGCTCAGACCAATTATCCTGTTAATAGTTACAATAGACATAGAGATACTGTTCTAGTATCACAAATGACCACTTACTGATTTGTAAGTTGATGATTTGATAATCAAAAGGCTCAAAAAAGCAAAGTTTAGACAGTAGCAAAAGATGTTATTAAGTCTGAGGTTTATCCTTAGATATATAGTTCTTAAATATATGATTGTGGTAGTCTGTATACCAAAACAGCTTATTACATAATCACTATCTATTGTTCTACATATAGGAGTATTATTGTTCTTGAAATAGAGATAACCTAACCATCTTAGAGCAGTTCTTTGTTCTATTCAAGGACAGATAATAATCTATAGATAAAGATTAATATTATGTGCAAACATTGAGGATCTTGTATCTCTATGGGATCTTATTACCTTGGATTCTATTTGTAGCCTAAAGAAGCATATTGAAAAGAGCTTCACAATAGTTATTGAAGCAAATGATTACATTAAGCAGTTTCCAAGATATCAGTGATTTAATATCTGGTAACTTGATAATCACCAACTGATCTGCTAATAATTCAGTGAATACTGATTGCTTTAAGACATTTTTGGTACTATTTGAAAAGTCTTCTTAAGAGCTTTTGGTAGCCATTTAGATTATTGAAATCAGTCAAGTATTCCCAGAGTTATGAACCAAATGAAGTTTGTGACATTTAGTGTCTGATTGGTTTGTTCTGTTTGTCTATTTACTTTGGAATGATACCCTAATATAAAGTATAAGTGCATATCTAGTACAACACTGAGAGAGCAAAAGAAATAGAAAACAAATTTGAAGCCTCAGTCTAAGGTGATATAAGAGAGAACTCCATATTTTAAGAATACATGAATAACAAAGAGATATACCAACTTAGCTGATGTGATAATATCATGAGTTGGAATAAAAATGACTTGTTTCAATAATCAATCTACTATAACAAGAATAGTGTTAAAACCAAAAGAGAAAGAAAGTTTTTTGATGAAATCCATAAAGATTGAATTCTATAGATATTCAGGGATAAGGAGTTGCTTTAGCAATCTATAAGGTTTATAGTGTTAGGGTTTGGATTGTATACAGGTTATGCATGACTTGCAGAATTACTAAATATTAGTATAGATATTTGGCCAAATATAACTACATTGTATTATTTCCAAAATCTTGTTCTGTCTAAGATATCTAGCCAGAACATAGTTGTAGTGAAACTGGAGTATACAAAGACATAAGTTATTATCTGTAGGTACATAAATTTTACTATCAAGTTGGAGAAAACTTGCATTGTCTGTTGACTAATATTCTTCCAGTTGTACTCATTGATTGGAGATAGAGGGATCAAGAGGAAGTACTACCAAGATATTAGAGTAAAGTTGTCCTTGATCCATTATTGTAGCTGTGCAAAGTGTTAGAGTGGTGAGGATAGTTGCTCTTAGAGATACTGCAATTTGTTTGTGAGTAAAAACTGAACAGAAATTATGAGGGTTTACTAAAGCATAGCTATTATTCTTCCTTTTTGGGTAAATGTTCTATTGTCTAGTAAGAGCATCTAGTTTTGTACTAAGTCATCTAGAATAGAATTGGGTAATAAGGTTGAACTAAAAGAAATATTCTGACTATTTTGCCTGTTGGTAAATAAAGACCTTAGTTGTTGAAAAATATTCTAGATTTTTATGATCCATAACCACATCAATTGGGAGAGTGAAACCTTCTAAGTAGTACCACCAGATTTGGAAAGCTTCAAAAATAGCAAGTAACTCCTTGTCATAAACATTGTAGTTGAGTTTAGGTATGAAGAAGATATAGAAATAGAAAGCTACTAGGTAAACTTCATTATTGTTAGTCATAATGGAAAGAGTAGCAGTGAGAGCATGGTCTGAAGCATTGGTTTCTACAATGAGTTGAGTATCTAGAAGCCAATATGTGAGGATAAAAGTGGAAGTAAATGATTTTTTGAGAGAATTAAAGACTTTTTGACACTCTTCATCTATTATAAATAACCACTTACTGATTTGTGATTGGTTGATTTAATAATCAAAGTACTCAAAAAAGTAAAGTTAGACAAGCAGTAAAAGATGTTATTAAGTCTGAGGTTTATCCTTAGACATATAGTTCTTAAATATATGATTGTAGTAGTCTGTACACCAAAACAGCTTATTACATAATCACTATCTATTGTTCTACATATAGGAGTGTTATTGTTCTTGAAATAGAGATAACCTAACCATCTTAGGGCAATCCTCCATTTTATTCAAGGACAGATAATAATCTATAGATAAAAATCAATATTATATACAAATATTGAGGACCTTATATCTCCATGGGATCTTATTGCCTTGGATTCTATTTATAGCCTAAAGAGGCACATTGAAGAGAGCTTTACAATGGTTATTGAAGTAAATGATTATGTTATACAGTTTCTGAAATATCAGTGATTTAGTGTCTGGTAACTTAGTGATTATAAACTAATCTACTGATAACTCAGTGAATACTGATCATCTTGAGACATTTTTGGTACTGTTTGAAAGGTCTTCTTAAGGGCTTTTAGTAGCTAGTTAGATTGTTAAAATTGGTCAAGTATTCCTAGAGTTATAGTCCAAATAAAGTTTGTAATATCATTGAATTTCCAAGAAGTGTTCTTCCTAGTAAGATGAGTGAGTGGTGCAACTATATCCAAATAATTGTAAATAAAATGTCTGTAGAAGTTAGCAAAGCCAAGAAATGATTGGATATCTTTGACTTTTTTTGGTTTTGGCTACTCCTAAATAGTTTTTACTTTAGTATTGGACATAGTTAAGCTAGCTGGAAAGAGAATATAGTTCAGATACCCAACCAAATCTGAATGAAACTTGTATTTTTCTACTTTGACATACAGTCCTGCTTTGTGAAGTTACTTTAATACTTTTTTAACATACTTCCAATATTAAGAAATATCATTAGAGTAGATCAAGATGTCATTCAAGTATACAGCTACATATACATCAAGTGTAGTGACTTAGCCATTTGGCCAAGTTATAACATCAAGAAGATCAGAGAAAATATTGTTCATAAAATGCTAAAAAGTGGCTGGGGCATTAATTAATCCAAATAGCATTACTAACTACTCAAAAGACCCATAACAAGTTTTAAATACTGTTTTCCATTCATCTCCTTCAGTAATATAGACCAAGTGATGAGTATGACAAAGATCTATCTTGGTGTAGATGTAAACTTTATGAGAGAAATCAAAGAGGTCTATTATGAAAGAAAAGGAATATTGATCTTTCTTAGTGATTTTGTTAAGTTTGCAAAAGTCAACACATAACTAGAGAGAGCTATCCTTCTTTTTGACAAAAAGAACTAGAGCTCTATTGTCATGCTGGACAGTTTTTTGAGGCAATTTAAGTAATATTTATCACAAGTCCATACTATAATTCAGCTCAAGCAGTGAAGGTAACACTGATTATATACCACTAGACCTCCAGTTTTAGACTTGCATACATTATCCAAGTAGTAGAATAGTAGCTGTGACCACTGCTATACCAGTCTTATAGGACCTGTCTAGTCATTTTATACCAGACACAAACCAGAAATCCTCTCTAAAAGTACTCTTGAGAATTGTCCAAACCTTGGAGAAACTAGTCTCCTCTGATAAAAGAACATCATAGTTCAGCAGCCATTATTGTCACAGTTGTACTATGGACCAGTAGTCACATACTATATAGTTTACCACTACACCAAAAGGGCGATATTAGCAAGGCTACTTGCTAATGAGGGTCCAGCTATTTATGTAGTTCTTTGAACAGGTATTTTGTTATACCTCTATGTCACTATTTAGTAATCACTTTTTTGTGACAATTATATTTGATAGATTAGGCTTTAGTATAATCTTCAGATCTTGGCAATCATTTTTGATATCATCTATAATTAGAAATATTTTAGCAATCCTCTTGAGGGCAATGCTATTAGAGAATTTGGAAAGGAAGAGATATCAGAAACTAAAGAGAAAGTGTCACAAACTTCATTCAGACCATAACTCTAGGAATACTTGACCGATTTCAACGATCTAAATGGCCACCAAAAGCCCTTAAGAAGACTTTTCAAATAGTACCAAAAACGTCTCAAAGCAATCAGTATTCACTGAGTTATCAGCAGATCAGTTAGTGATTACCAAGTTACCAGACACTAAATCGCTAATATCTCAGGAACCGCTTAACGTAATTGTTTGCTTCAATGACCATCGTGAAGCTCTCTTTAATGCACTTCTTTTGGCTATAAATAGATCCAGAGGCAATAAGATCCCATGGAGATACAAGGTCCTCAATGTTTGCACATAATACTAATCTTTACTTATAGATTATCATCTGTTCTTGAATAGAACAAAGGACTGCCCTAAGATGGTTAGGTTATCTCTATTTCAAGAACAATAACACTCCTATATGTAGAACAATAGGTAGTGATCATGTGGTAGACTGTTCTGGTGTATAGACTACTACAATCATGTATTTAAGAACTGTATGTCTGAGGATAAACCTCAGACTTAACAACATCTTTTGCTGCTTGTCTAACTTTGCTTTTTTGAACACTTTGATTATCAAATCAACCAATCACAAATCA
>Ga0153981_1000195_pt1 | contig 17116 bp, 14 predicted proteins | sample TSGA065MetaG_FD_104714 | JGI IMG/M metagenome (GOLD analysis project Ga0153981, IMG submission 104714) | Attine ant fungus gardens microbial communities from Georgia, USA - TSGA065 MetaG | ecosystem: Host-associated > Fungi > Mycelium > Unclassified | place: USA: Georgia, Magnolia Springs State...
CTTCCGGGAATTCCAGCATCATGGCGCGCATGACCGGCGTTCCGCTTTTAGCGGCCTGCGCGGAGGCCGGATACAGATACGGCATCAGGCGGCACTTCAGTTGCGTGAACTGGCGCACCACATCGCAGGCTTCGTCGTCATAAACCCAGGGTACACGATAGGATTTACTGCCATGCAGGCGGCTGTGGCTCGACAGCAGGCCGAAGGCGCACCAGCGTTTGTAGATATGCGCCGGTGCGGTGTTTTCGAAACCGCCGATGTCGTGGCTCCAGAACCCGAACCCGGACAACCCGATGGACAGGCCACCGCGCAGGCTTTCCGCCATGGATTCGTAAGTGGCGTAACAGTCGCCGCCCCAGTGGACCGGGAATTGCTGCGCGCCCACGGAGGCCGAACGGGCAAACAGCACGGCTTCGGATGCGCCGAGTTTATCCTGCAACGTTTCGTACACCAGCTTGTTGTACACAAACGCGTAATGGTTGTGCATTTTCTGCGGGTCGCAGCCGTCGTGCCAGACCACATCTGTAGGAATGCGCTCGCCGAAGTCTGTCTTGAAGCAATCCACGCCCATATCCACCAGCCGTTTCAGGTGTCCGGCGTACCATTCGCAGGCCTGCGGATTGGTGAAATCGACAATGCCCATCCCGGCCTGCCATTTATCCCACTGCCATACGCGGCCGTCCGGACGTTTGAGCAGATACCCTTTCTCTTTGCCTTCGTGGAAAAGCGGAGATTTCTGCCCGATGTACGGGTTTATCCACACGCAGATTTTCAGACCGCGTGCTTTCAGGCGCTGCAACATGCCCTGAGGATCCGGGAAAGTTTGCGGATCCCATTCAAAATCGCACCACTGGAAAGCTTTCATCCAGAAGCAGTCGAAATGGAAAACGTGCAGCGGCAGATTGCGTTCGGCCATGCCGTCGATAAAGCTGTTGACTGTCGCTTCGTCGTAATTGGTGGTGAAGGATGTGGTCAGCCACAGGCCAAATGACCAGGCGGGCGGCAGCGCAGGGCGGCCGGTCAGGCGCGTATAACGGTCGAGTACTTTTTTCGGCGTCGGACCGTCGATGACGAAATATTCGAGGTATTCGCCTTCCACGCTGAACTGCACTTTCGACACTTTCTCGGAACCGACTTCAAACGACACGCATTCCGGATGGTTCACCAGCACACCGTAGCCGCGGTTTGTCAAATAGAACGGAATGTTTTTGTAGGATTGCTCGGTGCTGGTGCCGCCGTCGCGGTTCCAAGTTTCGACGGTTTGCCCGTTTTTAACCAGCGCGGTGAAGCGTTCTCCCAGCCCGTAAACCGTTTCGCCGACGCCCAGATCCAACCGCTCCATCATGTAGGTTTTGTGCGATTTGTTGTCCTGCACGTAACCGTTGGATTTCGCTACGCTGCCGGTAATTCGGCGGCCATCGCGCAGGAAATCGAGCGTCCAGTTATCGCCTTTGGTCACGCGGACGCTCAGCGAACCGCTGTGCAATGCAGCGAATTCCGCATTGTCTTCAAAGCGCAGCTCCGGTGTGTCGGATTGGATTAGCGGATAATGCGGGCCCTTGTCCGTTTCGCCGTCAAAATGGGTAATGCGTACGCCAATCACACCGGTTTGCGGCGAGAAAAAACGCAGCGTAAACAGCGGGGAATCGAGCTGGCTGGCGCGCTCAGAGGCGTCTTTCGGCGCCGCGTAAATCACCATTTCGTTTCCGGCGCGCTGAACTTCGAATACCTGTAAAGGGTGCGTTAAAACTAAACCCTCTTGTATCAACCAGTTGCCGTCACTTATCTTCATTATGTCCTCCTTTTGCCCTTCATCCTTCGCACTGACTGTGCGTTGGCAGCTGTCGCCTTGATTCAGCACGAATGATTTGGGGCATATTCCGTTAAGTCCAAAAATGTCATTTCATAAATTCTTGCTGATTGCGGCGGATGCCTTGCGCAACTTCGTCAAGTATGCGGCGCAGCAGCGGCGTGCGCAGGATGTAATAACGCTTGCAGATGATCGCGCTCAGCAGGTAACAGGCGGCGGGCACCAGCGTGAACAGCGCGACGATGCAGGCCAGCGTGGTCGCGTTCTGCGTGGCAGCACCGGACTGATAACCGGCACCGGCCAGCATCCAGCCGATCATCGCGCCCGCCAATGCCAGACCGAGTTTGAGCACAAATAAGGTCCCCGCAAAGCTGATACCGGTCAGGCGTTTGCCGTCGTTCCATTCACCGTAATCGACGGTGTCGGACATCATGACCCACTGAATTGGCGTCACCAGCTGATGCAGTACGCCGATAACAAAGATGAACGCAAACATCGCGAGGCTGCCATGAACCGGCAGGAAGAACATAGCGACGCTGAGTACGGCAAGAATAGCGTTGGTCCACCAAAACACGCTCACTTTGCATTTCCAGTCGGTGAGCGGTTTGGCGAGTGCGCTGCCGAACAGATTGCCGACGGAATAGACGCCGAGGAACCAGACGAACAGCAGCGGATTGCCGAGAATATAGGTGACGTAATACATCATGGCGCCGCCGCGTACCGCCACGGCGATGATGTTAAGGATGGTCAGCAGCCCCACAATACGCCATTGATCGTTATGCCAGATGTCGCGCAAATCCTCGCGCATGGTGCCGGTCGGTTTGCCCGGATCGATACGCTCTTTGGTCGTGGCAAAACAGATTGCCAGCATGATGGCCGCGACAATCGCCAGTACGGCAATGCCGCCCTGATAACCCAGCGCCTGATTTTCGCCGCCAATGAGTTTTACCAGCGGCATCATCAGCACGGTGCTCAGCATGCCGCCCGCCGTCGCCAGCACGAAGCGGTAGGATTGCAGCGAAATACGCTGTGTCGGGTTCGAGGTAATCACACCGCCGAGTGCGCAATACGGAATGTTGACCACGGTATACATCAGCGTGAGCAGCGTGTAAGTGATGGCGGCGTAGATCATTTTGCCGGTCATGCTCAGTTCCGGCGTGGTGTAGGTGAAGACGCAGACGATGCCGAAAGGGATCGCGCCGAACAGGACGTAAGGGCGGAACTTGCCCCAACGTGTGCGGGTGCGGTCAGCCAGCAATCCCATGCAGGGGTCAGAGATAGCATCGAGTGCGCGGGCAAGCAGGAACATGGTGCCGACGTATCCGGCGGGAATACCGAAAATGTCGGTGTAGAAAAACATCATGTACAGCATGACATTATCAAAAATGATATGACTGGCGGCGTCGCCTAATCCATATCCAATCTTTTCCTTGACCGAAAGGATTTCTGTACTCATTGCTTCAATGTCCATATGAAAAGGGAGAGTACAGGTTTTAACGGTTGTAAGCGGTTGCGGCTATTGAGATTTTTAATTCTGAAATTATGTTTCTTTATTTCTGTGATCGCAGGGGGGAAACGGAGATGCACGGAGGGGATAAGTGATGAAATAACCTCCCGTTTCCGGGAGGTCTGAGGCGATTACTTTTTGTATTTTGCTTCCAGCGTGGCAAACCATGGCGCGGTGAAATCTTCTGATTTCCCCCAGCCCGGAATGATTTTGCTCAGGCCGCTGACGTTCAGGCCATCCGGCTGGCTGACCAGCAGGGATTGCGGAATCGTCTGCGCCGGGAATTCATAAGTCTGCGGCGTTTTTTCACCAGCAATTTTCAGCGCCACAATACGCAGGTTTACTGCGCCGATCAGCTGCGTATCCACCGCCGCCGTGAACAACCAAGGGCTGCCTTTCTCGCGCATCAGTTGCAGATCCTGATTCGAGGCATCAATGCTGTAGAGTTTGATTTCAGTCCGGCCATTTTCTTTCAGCGCTTTGTAAGCCCCCTGGCTGAAGGCATCCCAGGAACCCCAGATGGCATCAATCTGGCCTTTCGGATACTTCGCCAGAATCGCCCCGACTTTGTTGGCGGTGTCGCCCTGAACGTCTGAAGAAACCGCGCCGATAGACTCAAGCTGGTGAATGCCCGGGTTCTCTTTCAGGATGGCTTCGTAAGTTTTCTGGCGGCGTTCCATTGGCGGGAACCCGGCCACCCACAGTTTGATGATGTTGGCTTTGCCGTTGAAATCTTTAACCAGCTGGCCGACGGAGGCTTTCGCCAGAGACGCGTCGTCCTGACGGGTGACGGTGACGCCCGCAATGGTATCCGGGACTTCGGTATCAAACGCTGAAACCGCAATGCCCGCGGCGGCAATGCGTTTTGCCAGCGCTTCGGAATACGGTCCACGGCCCTGCGACAGGATTATTCCGTCGTATTTCTGGCTGATGGCCTGATTCACGAAATCCTGAAACTTGGCGTCGTCGCCGTTACTCAGGAATGTATCGACTTTAAAGCCCAGCGCATGGCCTTGCTTGATGGCTCCCGCGAGAAATTGCGTGGTGTTGTCATCGGAGCCGAGGTTACGGATAACGGCAATGCGCACCGGGCCGTTGTGTTGTGCAATCGCAGCCGGAACCGGTGCCAGCTGGGCATCAGCGGCAAACGCGGGCAGGGCGGAGAACAGGCTAAGCGCCAGCAGGGATGCGGATATTTTTTTCATTATTTAACAACTCCGTCGTCGGGTGCGATGTGTGTTTCACAGGTGTTTTTTGGCATAAAAATTCGGAACAAAAAGAACGGACCAAATTGAGGATGTTTGGAAGTCCGTCTGTCTGGACGTCCATTGTGACAACGCAGTCTACCGGTATGTTAAGAAGTAGGGAATGCTTTGTTGATAGTATATTTCCGGCTGGCGTTATTCCTGTTGGTTATAGAACGCTGAGTGGCGCTGAGCAAAATCAGGTACATGGCCTAAACTGAACATTCAACGCTGATCAACGTCTCCGGGAGAAGCCTGATGTCATATTCTTTCCGCGCTGCCGCTTTATTCATTTTCTCAACCTCACTTCTGGCGGAGAACGCATTTGCCGCACCGAAATCGCCGGTTCCCTTTGCGATTGCCCGCGCGGAGGTCACCGAACTGGCGAAAGGTCTGGATCACCCGTGGTCGCTGGCATTTCTGCCGCAGTCGCAAGGGGCGCTGATTACTGAGCGCAGCGGCCAGCTGCGTCTGTGGCAGCCAGACCAGACACTTTCCGCGCCGCTCAAAGGCGTGCCGCGCGTGTGGGTCAGCGGGCAGGCGGGGCTGTGGGATGTGCGCCTGTCGCCGGATTTTGCGAACAACCGCCGGGTTTATCTCTCTTTCGCGCAGCCGGGGGAAAAGGGCGAGCCTCACGCGGCGCTCGGCTATGGCACGTTGTCGGCAGACAAGCAAAGTCTGACGGATTTTAAAGTGATTTTTGTGCAGCAACCGGCGCTGGAAAGCGGCATTAATCTGGGCGGGCGCATGGCTTTCGATGCGCAGGGCAATATTTTCCTGTCAGTCGGGGATAATAATCAGCGCCTCAACGCTCAGCACCTGAATCAGCTGCAAGGCAAGATTTTGCGTCTGACGCCGGAAGGTGGCATTCCGCAGGCTAATCCGTTTGCAGGTGATAAAAACGCGAAGCCGGAGATCTGGACTTACGGCAACCGCAATCCACAGGGGCTGGCGGTGAATCCGTGGAGCGGTGCGTTATGGGAAACGGAGCACGGGCCGCGCGGCGGGGACGAGGTGAACCTGCTGAAAGCGGGAAAAAATTACGGCTGGCCGCTGGCGACGTTTGGGATTAACTATTCCGGGCAGCCTATCCCGGAAGCGAAAGGCACCACGCTGGCGGGCGCTGAAGACCCGATTTATTACTGGGCAATTTCTCCGGCGCTAAGCGGCATGGCATTTTATAACGCGCAGAAATTCCCGCAGTGGAAAAACTCGCTGTTTGCGGGCGCGCTGGCCGGGAAATCGCTGATCCGTCTGACCGTAGACGGCGAAAAAATTACCCATGAAGAACGTCTGCTAAGCGACCGCAATGAGCGTATTCGCGAAGTACAGGTCGGGCCGGACGGTTTTGTTTATGTGCTGACGGATGAAAGTGACGGGAAACTGCTGAAAGTGTCGCCGGGCCAGTAACTGCTGGATGCTAAAAAAGGCGTATCGTTGCGGCACGCCTTTTATGTTTAAGTCTACGTTAGCGGGATCATCACGCGTTTCTGGAAATCCGGGCGCTGGGTGATTTGCTTATACCAGCGCTCTACATTCGGATGGGCCTGACGTTCAATATTCAGCCCGTACCAGGCGTAGGCGTAGATCGCCAGCGGGATGTCCCCGAGCCCGAAATGTTCGCCAGATAACCATGCCTGCTGCGCCAGCACCTTGTCGACAATCGCCCAGTGTTTTTCAAATGCCTCCATGCCTGTCGCCACCAGATTCATATCACGCTCCGGTTCGGGAACGCGAACCAGCGTCAGAAAGACCTGACGGAAAGGAATGGTCAGGGTGTTTGCGGTCCAGTCCAGCCATTTATCCGCGCTTGCGCGAGCCCGCAGATCAGAAGGCCAGAATGCTTCATTGCCTGCGCGTTCGGCGAGATAACGCAAAATGGCATTCGATTCCCATAAGACAAAATCATCATCCTGCAGGCAAGGCACCAGTCCGTTCGGATTGAGTGACAGATAAAGTGGCTCATGATTTTTACCATAAGCGCCCCCGGCGTTAATTTGCTGAAAAGGCAGTTTCAGTTCATCCAGTAACCACAGGACTTTTTTCACATTCGTTGAGTTATCGCGGCCCCACAGGGTGATCATTCAGAACTCCTCATTTGAAAAGGGTAAATAAACAGAACGTTAGCCAGCACAATGGCAATGACTATAGGGCAGGTGAAGGGGTTTTGCGAAGGGTTAAGCGTAACACTCAGCGACAGGTTTCCCCGCCGCTAAATGGGATTACGGAAAATCAGCGCTGTGTTTTCTGCGCTTTAAACAGTGCCCAGACGCTGAGCAGGGCGACCATCATCAGGCAGTAACCTGGCGCCAGGCTGCTGCCGGTGGCGGAAATCAGCAGCGTACAGATGAACGGCGCAAAGCCGCCGAACACGGTGACCGCCACGTTGTAGCTGATCGCCATGCCGCTGGCGCGGGTGGTGATCGGGAACAAATCCGCCATCATCGACGGCACTGTGGAGAAATACACCGATTTCAGCAACGCCAGCCAGCTTATCAGCAGCAGTAAGGACAGCGCCGATGTGTATTGCAGCATCAGCCAGAAGGCCGGATAAATGGTCAGCAACAGCAGGATAAGCGAGCCCCACATCAGCGGCAGACGACCGATTTTCTCCGCCCACAGCCCCATCACCGGCGTAACGACGGTCAGGATAATCCCCGCCGATAACGTGGCGCTAAAGCCCGCGGAAGCAGGCAAATGCAACGTTTTTGTAGCGTACGTCGGTACATAGTTCAGCATGTAGTTGATGGCAGTGGAAACCACCATCAGGCCGATAGCCGTAAAGAACAGGCCTTTTTGCGAGCGCACGATTTCTTTCAGCGGCGACGCGGTTTTCTCGGCTTTACTGAAGCTTTCCGATTCTTTGATATGGCGGCGGATATACAAACCGACCGGGCCAATCAGCAGACCGAAAATAAACGGAATGCGCCATCCCCAGTCCTGCAACTGCGTTTCACTCAGAATGGCAGACAACCCCAGGCCAAATGCCGAGGCCAGCAAGGTACTTGCACCTTGCGTGGCGAACTGCCAGCTGGCGATAAACGCTTTGCGTTCGGGGAAATGTTCAACCAGAAACGCCGTTGAGCTGCCGAACTCACCACCCGCCGAGAAGCCCTGAATCAGGCGTGCCGCGAGGATCAGCAGCGGAGCGGCCATGCCTATAGTGGCGTAGGACGGTGTGAGCACAATGATTAAGCCGCCAATCATCATCAGGCTGATGGACATCAGCAGCGACGCTTTACGTCCGTGTTTGTCGGCATACGCACCGAGAACGATTGCGCCGAGTGGCCGGATCAGGAATGAAACCCCGAAGCTGCCGAACGCCAGCAACAGTGAAACGGTCGGGTCGGACGTCGGGAAATAGGCATGCGCAATGTAGCTGGCGAAAAAGCCGTAAATGGCGATATCAAACCACTCCAGTGCGTTCCCGATACAGGTCGCAAAAAGGGTTTTCAACAGGCTCGGTTTCTCAGCCGTGGTGCTGACGGAAGCGGAACTGGCGCTTAACTGGCTCATTGCACACCTCCTGTATGGGCGTGGTGACGGGCCAGAACGGATGCACCGTTTTCACCGAGATCCCAAAGCAGATGGGTCATGATCGCCAGCCCTTCGCGCGCAACGGGGATCAGAATGTGTTCATTCACGCCGTGCTGACCGCAGGCCGGATAAGAGTGCGGCACCCATAACGTCGGTAAACCGAGAATATCGGCGAAGACATCGTTAGGCAGCGAACCGCCGAGATTCGGCAGCAATGCTGGCTTTTTACCGGTTGTTTTTTGGATGATATTCAGCGCCCAGTCCACCAGAGGATCGGTCGGGTCGAAGCGGGTGGCCGGTGAGCCACGCATAAATTCCACCTCAACCTGCGGGAAACCGTGTGCATCCAGGTGCGCACGGACGTGCTCTGCAAGATTCTGCCAGTCGGTGCCGACGACAAAACGCAGCTGACACACCGCCGTCGCGGAGCCGGGAATGGCGTTCATCGGGCGCTGCGGATTGCCGGTCAGGAACGACAGCACTTCCAGCGTATTCCACGCATAGAGACGCTCGGCAGGCGTAAGACCTTCCTCGCCCCAGTTCAGGTCAATCTTCGGATCGTTTTTTCCATCGCCGACGTCCACATCGCTGAGAATTTCACGGATAGCGTCACTGACCGCAGGCGGTTTCAGCGCTGAAACCTGCAACTGGCCGTGCTGATTCACCAGACAGGCCAGCGCGTTTGCCAGCTGCGTCCCCGGATTGGTCAGCAGGCCGCCCCAGTTTCCGGAGTGATAGGCGTTGTCGCGGGCATTGATGGTGAGACGGAAATTCACCGCACCGCGTGAACCGAGGAACAGCGTCGGGCGCACGGCGCTCAGGCGCGGGCCGTCGGAGGCGAGGAAAATATCGGCGCTAAGCTGTTCCTGATATTCACGGCAAAGTTCGGCCAGCCCCGGTGAGCTGATTTCTTCACCCATTTCGAACAGCAGTTTGCAGTTAAAACCGAGGCTCCCGCTGCGGGCCTGGTAGATTTGTTCCAGCGCGGCAATGTTAATGCTGTGCTGGCCTTTGTTGTCGGCGCTGCCACGTCCGTACCAGCGGTCGCCGTCTTCTTTCAGTTCCCACGGCGATAAGTCGCTGCGCCAGTTTTCATCGTCGCCGAACACTACGTCGCCGTGGCCGTAACTCAGGATTGTGGGCAACGCATCGTCTTCAATGCGGGTGGCGATCAAAAACGGACGGTTAGCGGCATACGCATTTTCGACGCTCAGCAGGCTGAAACCCATCGCCGCGAGTGCCGGTTTAATCTCTTCATCGAGATAACGCGCCAGTTCGGCGTCCCGCTGATTACTCTGGCTTTCGGAGGCAATCGCCACCCTGCGCGCCAGCGTGCGCTGGTATTCACCCTGATCGAACCAGGCTAACGCCTGTTCAACGATATCTTCCGCTGTCATGAGGATCCTGCTTTTGTTGTGTTTGTGATTTTATTGTTGGTTTTTTTAGCAGTTTCACTCTAAGCGCTACGTCAGCGTTGCTACAATAATAATAATTGCAAGTTAGCGTTGCTTTTATTGTAATGCTCATCTGCACAGTTATGAGGCAATACGGTCATGCAAAGTACGGAGATTCGCTATTTTCTGGCGGTGGCCAATACCGGCTCCCTGAGCGCGGCGAGTAAGCAATTATTTGTGGCGGTATCGGCCATCAGCCGTCAGATCCAGCGTCTGGAAGAACGCATCGGCGCGCCGCTGTTTGAACGTCATGCGCGCGGGATGGTGCTCAACGATGCCGGGCAGATTCTGGAAAACCATGTGCGTAAAAGCATGATGGAAATGGAGCACGCGATTGCGGAAATTCAGGGGCTGAACGCCGTGAGGCGAACCGTGATCCGCATGGCCTGCACCGACGGGCTGGCGTTTGATTTACTGCCGCAGCTGTTCTCGCGGTTTCGCAAGATAAACCCGGGCGTGATGTTTTATCTCAACGTCGGCACGGCGGTGGAAGTGTCGGAAATGATCCACAACGGAGAAGTGGAACTCGCGTTACAGTTCAGTCTGGTGGCGGAGCGCGGCGTGGACATCATGGCGTCTTTCCCTGCGCCGGTACGCATGGTGATGCGCCCGGATCATCCGCTGGCCGATAAGGACGTGCTGCTGACAGATTTGCATCCGTACCCGCTGGCGATGAACGAGCAGGGCAGCACCATCCGCCAGCTGTTTGATTTGTCGTGCCGGATGAGCGGAATTTTTCTGGAACCCGCAGTCAGCTGTAACCGTTTTTCGACGCTTTACGATTTCATGGTGCAGACGCCGGGGGCGATTGTCGCGTGCAGCCACTTTTCCATTATGTATAAAGCCCGGCGCGATAATTTGCGGGTCAAACCGGTGAATATTGAACAGCTGAGCCAGCGGACGTTGCAGTTGCAATCACCTGCCGGTAAAAGGCGTTCGGCGGCGCTCGGTCAGTTTGTCGATTTTATCCGTGACGAACTGGTGCGGGAAAACGAGGCTTTTATCCGTGATTTCGATTTGAATACTGCCCAGTTATAAAAAGTCAGGCGTGAAAACGCGTCCACAGGCTAATCAGCAGCCACGCCGCCAGCGACCAGCAAACGACGGCGCAGAGCAGGGCGTAAGGCAGTTTCATCGAGCCGATGAAAAAATAGAGTGAAATCAGGTACACCATATAAGGAATGACGGCCCACAAGCCGAAGACAATCGTGGTTCGCAGTGCCTCAATGCTGCGTTCCGTGCCCACGATGTAGTGAGCAATTAAGGCGAACGTAGGAAAGAGCGGGACCAGCCCGGCGATATAATAGTTTCGGGTTTTGGACAGCACCCCGATTAAAATCACGACCAGCGCTCCGATCAGCGCCTTAATTACCAGTCCCATTTCTGCCCCTGCGGCTCGTTCATCGTCGTTGAAGCGCCGTTGCGATTAAGCCGTTTATTGTTATAGATATTTTATATGAATCTGCACCACAAACTGACGTACATGAATGAATTGGTCAAGTGCTGACGGCTGTTTTTATCGCCGGTTGAATCAGCGCAAGCAGTGGAAAATTCTACTATTCTTAAGATCTTTACACTATTTAGGTTTATTCCAGACCCAGAACGCAGTAGGTTTTACGTCAGACAGAGTTGTACAATCTGTTTGAAAGATAAGATAAATTTCAGTTACCCGGACAAAAGCGCTGATACCTATGACAATTTCTTCCCAATTCAAACGGACTTTCATTTACGCGCTGGGCGGTGGAGTAATGCTGCTGGCGCTTCCTGCCGCTCAGGCGGACAACGGCCCCGTCGCACCACAGATTAATGCCAAATCCTGGGTGCTAATGGATTACAACAGCGGGAAGATCCTGACTGAATCGAATCCTGACGCGCGCCTCGACCCGGCCAGCCTGAGTAAAATCATGGTCAGCTACGTGGTCGGCCAGGCCATTAAATCCGGCAAAATCAAATCCGACGATCTGGTTTCTGTCGGTAACGATGCCTGGGCAACCGGCAATCCGGTGCTGCGCGGATCGTCCCTGATGTTCCTCAAACCCGGTGACCGCGTGCCGGTTTCCGAGCTGAATAAAGGGATCGTCATCCAGTCGGGTAACGACGCGAGTATCGCGCTGGCCGATTTTGTGGCGGGTAGCCAGGATTCCTTCGTGAATCTGATGAACCGCTACGGCGAACAGCTGAAACTGCAAAATACGCATTTTAAAACCGTTCACGGGCTGGATGCGGACGGGCAATACACGTCGGCAACGGATATGGCGCTGCTGTCGCAGGCGCTGATCCGCGATACGCCGGACGAATATGCGCTGCATAAAGAGAAAGAATTCACCTTCAACCACATTAAACAGATTAACCGTAACCGCCTGTTGTGGAGTTCGAATTTGAATGTGGACGGCATCAAAACCGGCTTCACGTCGGGCGCGGGGTATAACCTGGTCTCTTCCGCCAGCGACTCTACCGGTATGCGTTTGATTGCGGTAGTCATGGGCGCGCCGAGCGACCGTATCCGTTTCAGCGAGAGCGAAAGTCTGCTGACCTGGGGTTTCCGTTTCTTTGAAACGCTGACGCCAATTAAAGCCGGCGATGCATTCACCAGCCAGCGCGTCTGGTTTGGTGATGAAAAAATGGTTCCGCTGGGTGTGGCTGAAAATGCCTCACTGACGATGCCGAAAGGCCAGCTGAAAAACCTGAAAGCCAGCTTCACGCTGACCAATAAGCAGCTTGAAGCGCCGCTGGCGAAGAATCAGGTTGTGGGAACCGTGGATTTCAGCCTGGACGGCAAAGTTATTGAACAGCGTCCGCTGGTGGCGTTGCAGGAAGTGAAGGAAGCGGGCTTCTTTGGCCGTATCTGGGACTTCGTGATGATGAAAATCAGCGGCCTGTTTGGCAGCATTTTCGGCAAGTAACTGCGGCTTATCCCCTGAAATCTGACACAAAAAAAGCGAGGCCAACAAAGCCTCGCTTTTTTATGCCTGAACGGCCGGAAAATCAGTTCTGCACCCAGCCTTTCCTGATCGGGAAGGCGAATCCAAAACGGTACACTTTGCACATCATCGCGTTAATCTGCTCACCAAACAGGTTCCACACCAGCTGGGCGAACAGGCAACCGAGCATGCCAACCAGTAATCCGCCCAGCATATCCAGCGGCCAGTGAATGCCTAAATAAATACGTGACCAGGCGATGGCGATGGCTGTCACCATCAGCAGCGCGCCGGACCAGATGCGGTGCCAGAACAGGAATGACAGCGCGAAAGTGAAAATCGCCGTGCCGTGGTCGCTCGGGAAAGAATCATCCGGCGCGTGATGCAGGAAGTTATAACCAAAACCTTCAACGAAAGGGCGCGCGTGAGGGAAAAGCATCGAGAGCGTTTTGGCCGTCGTCATCGCAAAGAGCAGCGCAATGGTGGTTTTACTGACCAGTTCACGTTGCTGGCCGATCTGGTCGCGCTGACCCCAAAGCCAGAGCCCGACAATCAGAAGCGGGACGATGAGAATCAGGTCATTGGCCAGAAAAGCCGCCAGACTGATCAGCGCGTGCGGCGAAGCGGGCGTCGCGTTGATCCACAAAAACACCAGATGATTCAGCTGCTCCATAAAACTACCCTCGTATGTACAGGCCAGACAGGCCAAATAAACAGGCCAAAATAGTGATCACAAATTTCCGGTAACCCACTGACAACAGGCAAAAAACGTGGATGCCACGTTAGTTTGTGCTGCCTGTGAGGTAAAGGGGGTATCGTCTGAATATCCGCACTCGTTGAACGGCGGTATAGTTTCGCGATGAAATAGAGTGTAAAGAGAAGAACTTAAGGAAGCCTTAAGCAGGCGGGAGGACGAGCCTCCCGGCGCAATTGCCTGACTGAAAAAATGAAAGGAAAAGTGTCTGAGAAGACGATTAGCGAGGTTTTTGGACGGACATCAGGAACAGCATCGGACGTTCAGCCTCTTCGGCCAGCGCGGGTTGTGCGGCAATTTGTTCCGCTGACGGACCCCACTCATTAAGCCCGCGGATAACGAAACCCGCATCAGTGAGCAGGCGGATGTAGGTCCCCAGCGTGCGGTGCTGCTTGACCACGCCTTCGGCAAACCAGTTTGTGACACGCTTGCCTTCATGCTGATAACCATCGACCGGCCAGGTTTTTTGCCCGCTTTCATTGATCATCCACGCGGGGCTTGAAGGCGCGGTATAGATCGGGTGCTCAGCTGAGAAGACAAAACTGCCGCCCGGTTTGAGCGCGTGAAACACCGTTTGCACAAGCGCGGGCAGGGCGTCGATGTAATGAAGCGTGAGCGAGCTGTATGCCAGTTCAAAAGCGGCTTCCGGCAGTGTCAGGCTTTCAAGATCCCGACGGGCATAATGAATCGCATCGTCGCAAGTCATCGACCGGGCTTTTTCCAGCATTTTCTCTGAAACGTCGAGCCCTGTAACTTCTGCGGCACCGGCATCACGCGCGGCACGGCAGAACCAGCCGTAGCCACACCCCAGATCGATGATGCGTGCGCCCTGCATATCAGGCAGCATAGCTTTGAGTGAAGGCCATTCCGGCGCTCCTTCCAGCCCGAACTGCGATCGCCCGAGTTGCGCGTAGCCTTCAAAAAAGGCCGGATCATCGTAAATATTTTGCGTCATTTGAATGACTCCTATAAAAATAATCTTAATTGCCAATCCACTTTGGCCTGAACATTGTAGTAAAAATCAGACAGGAGAGCAGCAAAATGGACATTCGTCAGGCCACGCTGGCCGACCAGCGCGAACTGCAAACGCTGGGCCGTGAGACCTATCGCCACTATTTTGGCGACCTGTGGCAAAATAGTGACGAGCTGGAACAGTTTCTGGCCGATGACTTCAGTAACGAAGAAATGGAAAACACGCTTGAGAGCCCGGATCACCGCTGGCTGGTGTTACAGGAACAGGGCGACGCGGTCGGTTTTGCAAAAGTGCATTTCAATCAGCCTCTTGAGGGCGCGGAAGGGCACGGAGCGAAGTTGTGTAAGCTGTATTTCAAACCCCAAAGCCGGGCACGCGGGTTGGGCGCGATGTTATTTGACGCCGTAGAAACCGCCGCCCGTGAAAACGGACAATCGTGCTTGTGGCTGACGGTTTTGCAAAGTAATCTCCCGGCTATCGGATTTTATCAGCGTCAGCGCATGCGTCAGGTCGCTGAGACGGCCTATGTGACGGCAACGCAAACCACTCCATTGTGGATCATGAAAAAGGATATCAATGATTAAATTACGTCTTGGCGGTCTGTTTATCACGCTCGAAGCCGGGGAAGATATACCCTATGCGCCGGAGTTTTGTGAGCATTACACCTACCTTATTCATCCGGCGGAAGACGGTTTTGAAATATTGCGTTATGACGCGTATTCCGGCTGGCACAAACGTCCTGATCAGATATTTGAAGACGGGCATCAGGCATTTGTATTTGCCTATCAGGCGTATGAAAAAGAGTGGAATCAGACTGACGGACGTTTAGGCGGTAAGGATCAGCGCCTCGAACGAATTATGTAAATTCCCGCACGGAATGGATGTTCAAAAAGCCACCGCCCTGGTGGTTTTTTATTAACCTGAAAGTGAACCGTTTCGCTGGAATATACAAAACCTTACACAGAATATCTTTAATCTGCCGGCGAAATTTTCGCACTCACGTCGCCGGATGAGAATATTTTTACTACGATGCTGAATAGTTTCTGTAATTTACTATAATTTCACTTCGCTATTATCTTCACGTAATGAATTGTTTTTAAATGAATATATATCTGATTGATGCGTGGCATTTATATAAACGATTTCCAAACGAAACTTATTTCAAATATTTACAGGTTGCAACCAAAGTTCTCATCGTTTAATTTTACGCACGTCAATTCCGGGCCATAAGAAGGGAAAATATAACTTCACGGTAACCGGATAATAACACTTGCCGGATGGCATTTTAGACGGCTTATAAATAATCAAGGATATTGATGATGAAATTACGCGTACTTTCTCTGGTCATTCCCGCTCTGATGATGGCTGGCACTGCCGGCGCTGCTGAAATCTATAATAAAGACGGCAACAAACTCGATCTGTTCGGTAAAGTGGACGGTCTGCATTATTTCTCCAAAGATAACAGTACCGATGGCGACCAGTCTTATATGCGTCTGGGTTTCCGTGGCGAAACACAGATTAATAACGAACTGACCGGTTACGGCGAGTGGGAATATCAGGCAGCCCTGAACTCTGCTGAAAGCGCTGATAATAACAACTTCACCCGTGTAGGTTTTGCAGGTCTGAAATTTGGCCAGTGGGGTTCACTGGACTACGGCCGCAACTACGGCGTGATGTATGACGTGGCAGCCTGGACCGACGTTCTGCCAGAATTCGGCGGCGACACTTACGGCGCAGACAACTTCATGTTCCAGCGTGCAAACGGCGTGCTGACTTACCGTAACAAAGACTTCTTCGGCGCAGTCGAAGGTCTGGATGTCGCGGTTCAGTATCAGGGCAAAAACGGCAGCGCTACCGAATCTAACAACGGTCGTGACGTATTAGCTCAGAACGGCGACGGTTACGGCATGTCCCTGTCTTATGACCTGGGCGAAGGTTTCAGCGCAGCAGCCGCAATGATGGCTTCTGACCGTACCAACGAGCAGAACGGCCGCAACAACCCGGCAATCATTGGTAACGGCGACAAGGCGACCGCGTACAGCGGCGGCCTGAAATACGATGCCAACAATATCTACCTGGCGGCGATGTACACCCAAAGCTACAACGCAAACCGCTTCGGTAAAGCAGGCAGCACCGCTTACGGTTATGCCGACAAAGCGCAAAACTTCGAAGCCGTGGCACAGTACCAGTTCGACTTCGGTTTGCGTCCGTCTGTTGCCTACGTGCAGTCTCACGCACGTAATATCCCGGGTTACAGCAACCAGAACCTGACCAAATATGTTGATGTTGGCGCGTCTTACTTCTTCAACAAAAACATGCTGACCTATGTGGATTACAAAATTAATCTGATGGATGACACCCGCCTGACCCGCGATGCTGGCATCAATACCGACGACGTTGTGGCCGTAGGCCTGGTTTATCAGTTCTGATAAGCCGACGCTGCCCTGAAAGTTAAGGGCATTTGCGTCTCTCGTGTCTGAATCTCCCGCTGCAAGGCGGGAGATGACTTTCCTCACAAAATCTTATTCCCCGTACTTTCCCCTGTGTTTTCGTTCAGGCATTATTCCGGCACGTGAAGTTCGTATCCGACGACTGAGAGCCGCCAATGACTGATCACGCCACACCCAATCTTCCTTCCCGGGATTTCACAGAGACTCAACGCTTTTACAGCAGCATAGGCTTTACTACCGGCTATATCGACGACAGCTGGCTCATCATGAGCCGCGGCGGTATTACGCTGGAATTCTTCCTGCACGTCGATCTCGACCCGCTTACCAGCTGGTTCAGTTGCTGCCTGCGCGTGGATGATGCCGATGCCATTTTTGATGAATTTATTGCTGCCGGAATAGGGCAGGACAGGAACATGCGGCCATGCGTTCATCTGCCTGAAATGCAGCCGTGGGGATTAAAAATGGGTGC